>ERZ772892.2720-NODE-2720-length-14229-cov-4.993580_pt1 | contig 14229 bp, 10 predicted proteins | sample MGYA00512126_ERZ772892 | MGnify/ENA primary metagenome ERZ772892 (study PRJEB29015, sample SAMEA2737697) | human gut metagenome | biome: human gut; feature: human-associated habitat; material: faeces | place: China | collected 2012 ... | reverse complement strand
ATTGTTGGGAACCGGGATTTTCATATACATGCAACATAAAGAAATGTCCGATTTCAAGGAGCAAGTGGAGATAGACAAACAGCGGAGCGAGCTCGAAAAAGAATATAGCGATTTGGCTGCCCAGTACGATCAGTTCGAGGGGCAGAAGATGATGTTCAATAACGACTCGTTGATCGAAAAGCTCGATGCCGAGAAGGTGAAAGTTCAACGATTGTTGGAAGAGTTGCGGACTGTGAAAAATACGAGTTCGGCTCGTATTGAGGAATTAAAGCGGGAGTTGACTACGCTGCGGGGAATTATGCGTCATTATGTGATGCAAATCGATTCGTTGAATGTCGCCAATAAGCAGTTGCGGGAAGAGAATGCGAAGGTGACCCGGCGGTATAGAGAGGTAGCGCAAACAGCAAGTCAATTGAAACAAGAACGAGAGGAATTGACCGAAAAGGTAACATTAGCGGCAAAGCTCGATGCCGTAGGTATTGTGGTGACTCCGATAGATTCGAGAGGAAAGACTGCAAAAAAAATTAAAAAAACCGATAAAATAAAGATAACATTCTCCATAGCCAAAAATGTAACGGCCGAAGTCGGTGAGAAATATATTTATGCCCGTATTGTAAAACCCGATGGAGATGTATTGGTGAAGGATAGGGCCGATGTATTTCCTTTTGAAGATCGTGAAATAAATTATTCTTGCCGAAAATTGATTGAATATACAGGTGAAGAATTGAATGACGTGACAATGTATTGGGCTGTGGAAGAATTTTTATATCCCGGGGAGTATCGCGTGGATATCTTTGCCGATAACTATATGATAGGGACTCGTTCGTTCACTTTGAAACAATAGCTTCCGCCTCTGTATTTGTTTGGAGAATCGGGCCGATGTGAAAGTATGGGTAAAGCTGTGGTTCAGTCGATAATTTGTGGGGAGGCAGACTTGAATTTTAGCGATGAATCTCTTGTCGATAAGTGTATTCCTGTCTTCTTGATGAATGGTTAAAAAGCGGCCGAATAGATTCTTGAAAAATTTAACCCCTCCGTCACTACGTGCCACCTCCCCTATATTTTGCGGTGCAAAACACAGAGGAGGACTTTAAAAGTGATCCTCTATTCATTTGTGAAGTGCCCCAAAAAATTGAACAAGTTGAACCTAACCGGAAACATTTCACTTCATAGTTAGTACCAGATTATTCAACTCCTCTCCTCTATTGAAATCTCCGAAGTGAGTTTTAGCCCTCTCCCCCTGTGTCGCGCAGCAATAGGGGAAGAGCCCGCAGGGCGAGGGGGTTGAAAAAATCATATAATCTTTGATTGAGGGGTTAGAGGTATAAAAGGAGAAAATATCGACTCAGTCGATATTTTGTGTAGAGAGATGATTCTTCTATGTATCTTATGAAGTATATTTTCGGTAGCATTCTATCGTTTGGTTATTGAGTTTTTTTCGTTCATGAAAAATGCTTTCGAAAATAGCTTTCGAATACAGCGTGGAAAAATTCAAAGCCGATTCTTAAAAAATAGTAAAAATAGAAAACTAAAATCTTTAAATATTTGTTTAATGCTAAACTCGGCGTATTTTTGCGGTGTAATGCCGGGTGCATTATTTTTTTAAGAAAAAAAATTGTTTATGCAACTATAAGCAAAGCAAGTATTAGTTTCGTTAAAGCAAAGTAAAAGATAAATAGAAGCGTATGAAAATAAATGGAAGCATATGGGCAGGGAGGGCATTGTTAGCAGCCTTCTTGTTATCTTTTCTGATGGGTTCGGCACAACAACCGGTTTCGCTCGATTCTTGCCGACAGATGGCATTAAAGAATAATAAGCAACTACGTATAGCCGAAGAAAAGGTGAAAGGGGCAGGCTATACAAAAAAATCGGCTAGGGGAGCTTATTTCCCGGGAATAGATTTTACCGGGTCTTATATGTATAATCAAAAGTCGATATCGCTTTTGGAGTCCGACCAATATTTGCCTACAAAGACATTCGATTTAGCCAGTCAAGAATACAAGTATAATGTGGTAACTAACCCGGCGACCGGGCAACCTATATTGAACAACGGGCAGCCTATACCGTCGACTGTCGCCATGATCCCGAAGGAGGCTTTCGAGTTCGATGTACATAATGTGTATGCTGGGTTGGTGACACTGACGCAACCTATTTTTATGGGGGGTAAGATAAAGGCATTGAACGATATTGCCGGATATGCCGAGAAGTTGGCGGTGTCGCAGAAGAATACGGCCGAGAAGGAAATTATTTATCAGACAGATGAGGCTTATTGGCAAGTGGTCTCTCTCGTTCATAAGAGAAAACTGGCCGAGAGTTATACTGCTTTACTCGATACGTTGAACCGGCATGTACAAGAGATGATAGCCGAAGGAGTTGCGACTCAGTCGGACGGATTGACCGTAGCCGTGAAGTTGAATGCCGCTCAGATAACCCTTGCTAAGGTCGATAACGGATTGGCTTTGTCGCGTATGGCTTTGGCTCAAATCTGCGGGTTGCCGGTCAATTCTATATTTACGCTTGAAGATGAATCGTTGGAGCGTGTAGCTCCGCAGGAGGCTCCGTTGTCGTATAATATGGAGGAGGTTTTTAAAAATCGGAACGAAGTGTTGAGTCTTAATTATGCGGCGAAAATCTATGAAAAGAAGAAAAACTTGGCTCTTTCCGATATGTTACCCAAGTTGGCTTTGGTAGGGACTTATTCTTTTACCAATCCCAACGTATTTAACGGATTTAAAAACGAGTTCGACGGTATGTTCAGCGTGGGAGTAATGCTCAATATTCCAATCCTTCATTGGGGAAAGAACTACAATAAGATTCGTGCCGCTAAGAGTGAAGCGGTTGTTGCCAAGTTGGAATTGGCCGACGTGAAAGAAAAGATAGAATTGCAGGTAAGTCAAGCGGCTTTTAAAACTTCGGAGGCTTATAGAACTTATAAAATGGCTGTGAAAAATTTGGAGAAAGCCGATGAAAATTTGAGGAATGCGCAACTTGGATTTCAAGAGGGAGTACTTACGACGACAAATGTTCTTGAAGCTCAAACAGCATGGCTCGAAGCCCAATCGGAAAAAATAGATGCCGAAATCGATACCCGACTTTGCGAGGTTTATTTGGCTAAGGCTTTGGGCACTATGAAATATTGAAAATAGAAAATATAAAAAATAGCAAAACAGATTTACAATGGAAAATCTAAGAGAAAAGAAAGAGCGCAGTTTGGTCGTAGGCCTCATTGCTTTGATTGTCATTATAGTTGTTTTGGCCTTGATCGGATTATTCTTGCTTAAACCGGAGCCCCAAATTATTCAAGGGCAAGCCGAAGCGACACAAGTACGGGTTTCAGGAAAGTTGCCCGGCCGAGTGGTCGAGTTCATGGTAGAGGAGGGACAGCATGTTCTGGCGGGGGATACATTGGTACATATTCATTCTTCGTTGGTAGAGGCGAAACTCTCACAGGCCGAGGCTATGGAAACCGTAGCTAAGGCTCAGAATAAAAAGGTGGACAGTGGTACGCGCGTGGAACTGTTGAATTCTGCCTATGATATGTGGCAACAGGCTCAAGCCGGCTTAACGATCGCCAAGAAGACGTATGAGCGTATGCAGTCGTTGTATAAGAAAGGAGTAGTTTCGGAACAAAAACGCGATGAAGCCGAGGCTGCTTATAAAGCAATGGTCGCTACTGAAAGTGCGGCTAAATCGCAATATGAAATGGCAAAGGCCGGTGCGCAGGCCGAGGATAAGGCTGCCGCTGCCGCTATGGTCGCCGCCGCACAAGGTAGCCGGATTTATGTGTGTAATAACCATAGATCCGACCTATTCATGTGGTTTTGATAACACAGTTTTCAGAAGGGAGTTGATACTATGGAATTGAATACCATTGTCAGTGAAGTGGGTACACTGGTAGACATTCGGGATGTCTCTGTCAACAAAGAACTTTCCCGTGATGAACGGATTGCAGAATTCGTTCAGCAAATCAAAAATCCATACCATTTTAAGTGTGGGCGTTTTACTGTACAGGCCAGCTTTTCTGCTGAAGGTGCTACCCTGGAAGAATGTATCAAGGGTATTTTGCGATAGGTGCAATTTTAAGAAAGGGGCTGACTTTTCCGTAAAAGCATGGTAGAATAAGAATCGGAAAAGGAATTGAATATGGCATAACCACACTTCTTGAATTGCGGGGATTTTTCTGTGCAACGAAAGGAGTGTTTTTTTATGCAGGTTTACAAAGCGATTAAGTACATCCGTCTTTCTTATACGGATGATAAAACAGTAGAAAGTGACAGCGTTGCTAACCAGCGGCGCCTGATCGATGACTACATAGCCCGACACCCGGAAATTGAGGTTGTGGCAGAAAAAATTGACGATGGTTATAGTGGTGTTTTGTTTGATCGCCCGGCATTTCAGGAAATGATGCGGATGATCGAACAAGGCGAAGCTAACTGCGTGATTGTCAAAGACCTCTCCCGCTTAGGTCGTGAGTACATAGAAACAGGCCGTTATATGCGCAGGGTATTTCCAGCCTATGGAGTGCGTTTTATCGCAATTAACGATAATGTGGACACGGAAAATGACGCTGCCGATGATCTCACAGTTTCTGTCAAAAACATTATGAATGAGGCTTACTGTCGGGATATTTCCGTTAAGACACGGAGCGCCCTGGAAGTAAAACGGCGCAGCGGGGATTTTGTAGGTGCTTTTACCATTTATGGTTATGTGAAAGTCGGCGATAAACACAAGAGCCTGGAAGTAGACGAATATGCTGCTAATGTTGTGCGGGATATTTTCAGAAAACGGCTGGAGGGATTCAGCGCTTCCCATATAGCGGATGAACTGAACCGATTAGGAATTCTTTCGCCTTTAGCGTATAAGCGCAATCACGGAATGCCTCATGCAAAAGGTGGCTATACAGACCGAAAGGATTGCAAATGGTCTGCAACTACAATCATCCGCATTTTGCAGGATGAAACTTACACCGGAACACTGGTCCAGGGCAAACAGACAACGCCCCATTTCAAATTAAAAGAGCGTGAGGACAAACCTTCTTCGGAATGGATTCGTGTGGAGGGAACCCATGAAGCGATCATACAAAAGCACGATTTTGATCTGGTGCAACGGCTCCGCAGGATTGACACAAGGACTTCTCCCAAATCGGATAAGGTTTACCTGTTTTCCGGTATTTTGATCTGCGGATGCTGTGGCTGCCGTATGACCCGCAAGACGAACCGCTATAAAGACAAAGAGTATCACTATTATTACTGCCCGACCGGCAAAAAGAATGGCTGCACATCGTCGGTCATGCTGAAAGAGTCGGATCTGATTGAATGTGTGCAGGACAGTTTGAAAGGACATATTGAAAATGTTGCTTCTCTGGATGCCCTGCTGTCCAGTATCAGTCAGGAACGGATCAACCGGGAATTGGCGCAGGAATATGCCGCACAGATCAGAGTAAATGAAAAGCGTGTGGCACAGACCGAGGGCTTTAAGGCAAAACTCTATGAAAATCTGGTGAGTGGAATTCTGACAAAGGAAGAATTTCTCTCTTATAAGCGAAAATACAATGCAGATATTGAACTGTTCCAAAAGGCAATCGCTGAATGGAACGATAAACTTACAGATGTATTGGAAAACCGAAGCGAACGAAACCGTTGGATCAACCATTTTATGAAATTTTCTACTATGGAGGATATTGACCGCCGGGCAGTCATGCAGCTTATCCGAAGCATACGGGTAATGGGTAAAGATGAACTGCATATTGAATTTAATTACCAGGATGAATATCAGAAAGCAATCTCTTTGGCTGAACAGATTGCTACAAAAAATGAAGAAAGGATGGTGAGCTAAATGGCAAGAAAAAGCAGAAAACAGACGGCAGCTCCTATGCCGGCACCATCTTTGTATGTACATGTGGCTCTGTATATCCGTCTTTCTGTGGAGGATAACAAAAAGCGGGGTTGCTCAGTAGAAAACCAAAAACTGGTACTGAATGACTTTCTTTCGGATAAACCGGACTTCGTTGTGTATGATACTTATATCGACAACGGAGCGACAGGGACAAATTTTCACCGCCCTGGATTTCAGCAAATGCTATCTGATATTGAAGCAGGCCACATTAACTGTGTGATTGTTAAGGATCTTTCCCGATTAGGGCGAAATTCTATTGACACAGGTTATTATATCGAACAGTATTTCCATGCTCATAATGTTCGCTTCATTGCTGTTACGGATCAGTTTGACACAGCGGATTCCGGAAATCTTCATGGCGGTATCATGCTGCCTTTGAAAAATATGATCAATGAAGCCTATGCTCTGGACATTGGACGAAAAATCAAAGCACAGGCGCGGCAGGCTATGAAAGATGGCGACTATATTGGTGCACGGGCGCCTTACGGTTACAGGAAAGACCCGGATAATTGCCATAAACTTCTGATTGATGAAAATACTGCCCCTGTGGTAAAACAGATTTTTGAATGGGCACATGAGCATGTGGCACTGAACCGGATTGTCCGCAATCTAAATGAGATGGGAATTCCGGCACCGAGCCATTATAAAAAGACCACTGGCGAGATTACCAGTCCGGGACTGATCGGAAGCGGCAAATGGCAGACCCGTACAGTGATGAAAATCTTAGAAAGCGAAGTTTATACAGGCGATCTGGTGCAAGGAAAAACAAAGATTGTAGATCATCAGCAGGTCAAGGCTGGAGAAGATAATCTGATTATTGCAAAATGCACCCATGAACCGATCATCAGCCATGAGTTGTTTAATGCAGTTCAGGAATACAGAAAACAGATCTGTGAAGAAAGCAAAGCAACTCCAAAACGTCCCTACACACCAAACATTTTCAAAGGTAAAGTGTTCTGTGCTGATTGTGGCAGAAGCCTTCACAGGCAACGCGCCGAGCGCCGGAAAGGACCCGACACTTACTGGTTCCACTGCCTTACAAACAGCCGGGTAGAAAAAGATAGCTGCAAAGGTGCGATGATACAAGAGAAAGAACTGATTTCTACTGTTACGGCTATTCTTGAAAAAGAGCTGACAGTTGCGCTGGGAATGTCGCTGCCACTCTTTCAGTTGGAGACAAGACAAAAACAGGAAAAAGATAAGCTGAAAATTCAGATGTCGGCCAAACGGCAGGAAATTGAAAAAACACGCCGGCTGATCCGTGGCCTATATGAAAATTTTGTGCAGGGTATTTTGACAAATGACGAATACTTTGAATTGAAAGCGGATTATGAACATGCTATCAATGCTCTGTCTGGTGAGATTGAAGTATTTGAAAAATCTATGGACTCTCTGGACAACCAGCTTGCCAGATACCGTGCAATGGAAAAGGATGCAAAAACACTGGCACAGGATCACGTACTGACTGCAGAACTGATCGAACGGCTCATTGAACGAATTGAGATAGACCACGAGCGGAATATTCATGTGACCTTCCGTTTCAAAAATGAATTTCAGGGAAAGGCGGTGGAACCGTGCGCAACTATGTGATTGCCCTTTATATCCGTCTTTCTGTGGAAGATTTCAAAACTGAAAGTTTGAGCATACCAAATCAAAAACTGATTCTTCGTGAAAAAGCTATGTCTCTGCCGGAATGGGATGACAGCGAGATTTTGGAATTTATTGACAACGGTCATACGGGGACAAACTTTGAGCGTCCGGCGGTGCAGGAACTTTTAACAATGGTTCAGGCCGGAAAAATCAACTGTATTATTGTAAAAGACCTTTCCCGATTTGGACGTAACAGCATTGAAACCGGCTATTTTATTGAGCGGGTATTTCCTCTTTATCACACCCGTTTTATTTCCGTCAGTGATGATTTTGACACAGCTAATTTCAAAGGTGATACCGGAGGGATTGATATTGCTTTCAAGTATCTTATCAGCGAGTGTTATAGCCGGGATATGTCCATGAAAACCAAAAGTGCAAAATACGCAAAGATGCGTCGTGGGGAATATCAGAGTGTCATCTGTCCTTACGGCTATCGCAAGAGTGCAGACGGACGTATGGAACCGGACGAGGATGTTGCCCCGAATGTGCAGATGATATTTCAATGGGCGTCTGAAGGCAACACCGCAGCCGAGATCACAAGAAAACTGTATGCCATGAATATCCCCACCCCTGGGGAATATCGCAAACTTAAAGGCAAGGACTATTACAATGTTTCCCGAACAAACGGCGTTTGGAGTACATCAACGGTTCTGCGTATTTTAGAAGATCAAAGATATATCGGTACCTATGTAATTGGCAAGAGAAAGGTAAAAGAGATTGGCAGCCGACATACACAGTTAAAGGATGAAAGTGAGTGGTTCAAAATACCGAACCATCATCCGGCTATTGTAAGTGTGGATCTATTTGAGAAAGCCAATGCTTCTATTAAGCGTTTCTCTCTGTCAAATAAAAAGCCGCGTGATTATCTGCTCCGTGGTAAGGTATTCTGCGGATGCTGCGATCATGCAATGTCTCTACGAAATGGTGCGTGGTTTTATTGCCGTCATTCCGAGGTGGCTGAAACGCTTCCTTGTCATGGTGTGCGCATAAAGATGGCAGATCTGGAGCAGGTTGTATTTGAAACAATTCGGGCTCAAATGTGTCCGGCATTGGGAATTGATAGCAATAAGGATAAATTGGATTTGCAGACAGTCCAGCAGGCCGAACATGAAGAAAAACTCCGTTCTATTCAAGACAGCAAGCGGCATCTTTATGAGCAGTATGCGCTTGGAGAGATTGATTTGGAAACCTATCGAACACGAAAAGCGGTTTATGACACGGAACTGGTACAAGCCAAAAATGTTCATGCTGTCATCACTGCACAGACAAAGCAGATAAAAAGTGATTATGAGATCAAGCTGAAACAACAGGAAATTGTGCAGGAAGTCGGAAACGCCAACATGCTGACAAAAGCTCTGATTGACCGGCTTATCAACAAAGTTTACGTCTTTCCAGGAGATCGGATTGAGATTGAATATGCAACACAGGATTTCTTAGAAACTAAGGAATCCGAAAAGGTATAACCGTGAACACCCATTTGAAACAGCTATGGGCAGCTATGAAGCTGCCCGAAAAACTTCAAAAAAAGTTATAAATTTTTTGTCGTGGGCTTGACATACGGGTGCCGCAGTTCATGTGGTGTCAGAAGTGGAATCTTCGGATGTGCCTTCACCAGTGCCCGCATAAAAGGCTTGTATTCGCGCTCATACCAATTTCGAGGAATATATGCTTTTCCCTCAGGACTGTGAAAGATATATTCTGCCTTGACAGTTCTCTCGTTTTCGCCGGAAGAAATCGTGATGGTTTTCGGTTCGGCTTTCAGCCTTGCAAGCAGACGTGGCTCTAAGATCGGAATTTCCCGATGGCGATAGCCGTTTTTCAGTCCGGCGGCAATCAAAGTCTCCCCGCTGTCCTTTGAATTGACAGATACTAAGCCCTGATTGATGTGCAGAATCCCGTGCTCGGCATCAAAATCTTCAAAACGCAAGCCCAACAGCTCACTTCTAGAACAGCCCGTTTCCATCAGCAGCATGATTGCAAGCCCCTTTGGATGGTTGACAGCAAATTCGTATGTGGTATCATATTCCTGCTGGGAAAATGCATGCTTTTCAATCACGCGATGATATTTGGGCAAGCGAATGATGGATGCGCTTGCGGCATTTTCCTTGCAGTAGCCCTCTTCTTTGGCATGCTGTAAAATGAAACTCAGTATATTGAAGTCCTTTTTTACGGTTTCGGGTGCATACTTTTTGCCGATTTTATTGATGTACTCCTGTATTTCAGCGGGCTGAATCGTCTGAATTTCGCGCTTCCCAAAGTAGGGGATCAGATGCCGTGTAGCAGGCGCAAGGCAGGTATCTGTGTAAGTGTTGGGCTTGACGTAGGGCTTCTTATAGAGTTCCAAGCAACGAATTGCCCACTTTTCAAAGGTGATCGTTTTGGCTTTCTCAGGCTCTCCTAAGAAAAGTTTGATTTTATAGGTTTCCGCGTACTCTTCTGCCTTGCGTTTTGTCACGCTTGGATTTCGTGCTGTAGAAGGATTTGCGGATCAAGTTGCCGTCTATGTCCTTTCCCAGCGTGATTTTGTGTTCGTAACGTTTTTTCGTGGGCATGCTCACCCACCTCCCTTCTTTATATGGATAGGAGGCGGTAAACCGCCTCCTGTAATTGATTTTATGCACACGGCTTTAAATACCACGCCACAAATGTTGCGGTAAAAACCTTGTAAGCAAAACGGCTGCCAACTGAATATGCAACTCCGAATGGACAATGCCCCTGACGGATGAACGCACGCAATGCCTCTGGCTTCATTCCTAGGAATTTGGAAAGTTTTTCAACAGGAATGTAAATTGGGTACTTCTTTACGAGTTCGTTCAGCTCATTCCGCCTTTCTTCCGTGGTAAATGGAATAGGCGATTCCTCGATACGACGTTTTTCCATATTACCCCTCCTTCAGCTGAATCCCGCGATAAACGTTCACCGTCTTCCCATTCAAAAATTTTTTCTGTGAATTGGACGGGAATCCTTGACTAGCTAAGCTAGTTCCGAGCGCGCGAGCAAACGTCTGCGCATTGGCAAAAATCGCTGTCTTGTTTGCCGAAGCAAACATCGTATACTCATGGTAGAGCTGGCCAACTGGAATGAAATGGTCATTGTCGGAACGAACGCATCTTTCACGCAGGAAATTACAAACAGCTTCTTCGGCACTGATTGTACTGTCAAGGTCGAGAACCGCCTCAGACATCATATCGGCGGTATATAAACTATCCCCGGCAAAAATATAGTTGTTTCCTACGAGGCGGCAATAAGCCTGCATGGCCTTGTGTAAGACCCCAGACAACTCGTTGGAAATCAATGCTTCGAGGTTCGGATTCTGGCGTTCTTTCGGAATAGGGTGAGCGAACGGGATTAAGAGCATTCTATTCATCAAAGCTTTGTCAAAATCCATCAGCTTTAGAACGTGGTTGCTTGAGAACAGAAGCTTGCAGTTGATACGGCAACTAGAGACCGGGGCATATTTCTCTTCGACAGGTACTTTGTCTCTTCCCGTGATAGACTTAATGATGCTTACAGCCTGAGGGCTCAAAACTGCGTCTGTAAGATCCATAGACATGTTGATACGCGCACATTTAAGTGCCCCAAGAGAGAACTGTGCTCCAAGACCACTTGCAGATACAGCACTAATGAACCCATCCTCAAAGAAAGCCGAGATGACATTGCCGAAAACGGATTTTCCCGAGTTTGACGGCCCAATCAACAAGACAAAACGCTTTGCGGAGTTATCTTCGGAGAGAAGATAGCCAATTGCCTCCCAAATGCGCTCTGTCAGCACGAGATCGCCGCACGTCACGTCATACAGGAAACGATCAAATATAGGCGTAGGCATCGCGCCGTTCCACGGAATACGAACAGCTGATGTGAAGAAGTTGGATGGGGTCGGCGCGAACAACTCGAACTGGTTGGGATTATTCATGCACAACACGCCGTTTCCAACATTCAGCAAAGTAGGGGACGGTGCTGCGTTCGTGGCATTAAGCGCAATGGTCGGTTCTGCACGAATGTACTCAATGATCTCATTCAGCTGGCCTGCATTGCCCTTAATTTCAAGCCGTTCTCTCATCACACGAATGAGATCGGACTTTAAATCAGCATTTGAGACGGTGCGGTAGTAGCTTCCATTCCATACATAGATGCTACTGTCTGCTACACGGATCGTTCTTCTGCTCAGATAATACTTTGCGAGTTCCATTGCAGTAGGTGCAGACCTTCTATAATTGTAGACTTCCATCGGATGCGTCGGTGCGATGGAGGATTGCACAGCAATGGCCGTATTCTGCGTGGGGCTAGACCGTGGTACGTAAATCGCGCTGGAGGTTTTGAATCCCGAGATTAAGTCAAGTGAACGTCCCTGTTCGGCGGCAGGCGCAGAAACGGAGACATCAGCAGCCACAAGTTCAGGTGGCAGTTCCAGCCTGTTTTCTTCCTTGTACTTTTCGGCGAGAACCCCGAGTTCTTTTACTGCGTCAAAGGCTTCTTTTCCAACGTCTTCCTCAACAAAAAACGGTCTAACAAGAGTCTTTTCTTCACCGTTCTTGTCGGTAAAGTGGACAGTTGCAATTTCGTCAACGCGTTTTACCAATTCAGCGGCCTTTCCATAAACAGCAATCTTTTTCTGCATAAGTGTTATTGTTCCTCCTGCGATTTTGTATTCGACGTCGTTGAGGGCATGATACACCCTTGCAGCCAAGAAAACTAGTGGCATATTCTCTAAAGAAAATACGGTCAAGAAAACTTGCACAAAATACAACAGAAGGTGAATGAATATGGAATATGGACATCGCAAGAGTGATGCGGAACTTAAACAGAAATTTAATGAATTATGCAGCGAGGCAGCTAAAGGCAAAAAGTACCTTTGGGATATATTTGCTGCAATGCAAGTCGTGACAGCTAGAATATTTCATCGTGATTTAACGCTTCAAGGAGATGTGAAGCCTCAAGGAGATGCGAAACCTCAGGAAGATGTGAAGTCTCAGGAAGACGCGAAGCTTCAAAAAGATGCACAGCCTCAGGAAGATGTGAAGCTTCGAGGAGATGCAAAGCCTCAAGAGGAGTCAAAATCTCAAGAAGATGTAACGTATGTTTTACCAGAAGCAGAAATTCAGATGTTTCAGTCGCGGATGCGAGAGTTAAAGAAGGTCTATGCACTTACAGACAAGGAAATTGCTGATAAATTGGGGGTTAGTCGTACAACTGTCCAAGGAATCTTAGGACTGAATGAATCCACGGCAAGGGACTCATTTCCATTAAGGGAAGAGTACGTCCTTAAAATTTGCTATAACTTCTCAATCTCTCCAAATTACTTATTTGGAGAGACAGATGATATGTTTGAAATACAAATCAAGTATGCAGAAGAAAGGCAGCAATACGCAAAGATGGTAATTACTATGTATAAAAAGTTGTATTTGCAGGGCATTCCCATTGAAAGTAGGGATGCAGCCGAACGTAACACAATGTCTGAAAGTGCCTTCGCTGAGTTTTGCAAAGATAAAGACCTAATGTTTCCAATAATTCTGGATGGCACAAAAGACGAGAGGATCAAAGCGGAAAGTGCTATTAGCAATATAATTCTCACTGGAAGAAATGTATGCGGATATTCGGTAGAAACTATACATAATTATATTGAGATTTTTGCAAGACTATCTTCGCTTGGGGAATCGGCTGCGCGAAAGATTTCTTCGGCTTTTGGAGGACTGATAAAATCCCTTGCAAAAAAGGTTGACTTCCAAAAGGCTTACTCAAAACGGCGGATTGAATACATGAGATTTGTTAAGGCTGAATATGCAGCTGACAAAACATTTTCAGCCTTGGAGGAGAGAATTATCAATAATTTACAGCATCAAACTAATGAGTATTGCGATTTTGTGTGTGCAGTAGCTTCATTAGATCAGCCTATGGTTTTCGAGCTTTTAGATACTCTAAAAGAAGAGTACCTGCCTAGAGAGTACATAAAAAGCGAGTCAGAAAGGCGGAATCAGGATAGGAACAAGAACGAGCAGATTGAATCGCTGCATATTAATTTCCTCCTATAATTCTTGAAAGCAGCTTTTGTGCAATTTTAACTTGCACAAATTAAAATTTTACATAGAAATAAATGGAATACTATTTTGCATGATGCCAAAGAAAAAGTTATCATCTTCCACATTCCTCAATTCCAGACAGTAAAAAAGTAATAGCAAACTAAAATCTACGCGTATGCGTAGATTCAACTTGTCAAAGAACCCCGCTTTCGAGGAGCGAAAGCGGGAGTTTTTTCGTAATTTGGACAAAACCAAGCGAAAATGAAGGCGAAAATGGAGTTTTTCCAACTCCATACCGCCAGCTTTTTGAGATTCATGGCAGCAAATTTAAGCCTGACCCATCGTGTGACGGCAGCCAGGCCTCGGTGGTGCGTGTAACGCATCGCGTGTCTTTCCTTCGCGTCCGCAAAGACCCGTTCAATCGTTTCCTTGCGCTGTGCGTAAATTGCTTTCGCACGATCCGTTTTTCGTATCTGCTCCACTAAGTCCAGATACTCCTGCCAGATATGCGTCGTGTAGACCTTCTGCCCCTTTTCATTCGCCCCACATTTCGCTTTGCATGGGCAGTTCCTGCACTGCTCCGGCGTGCTTCGGTAGGTCCGCTTTCCATCCCGGTCTGTCGTGGTATGCCGCAGGACCCCGCCCCGCGGGCAGGTATAGGTGTCAT
>ERZ772892.2707-NODE-2707-length-14323-cov-34.820788_pt1 | contig 14323 bp, 10 predicted proteins | sample MGYA00512126_ERZ772892 | MGnify/ENA primary metagenome ERZ772892 (study PRJEB29015, sample SAMEA2737697) | human gut metagenome | biome: human gut; feature: human-associated habitat; material: faeces | place: China | collected 2012 ... | reverse complement strand
TCCCCGATTTGGTCGCTGACCCCGCCGTCCGCCGCCCGACCATCGTCATTGCCCCCGGCGGCGGCTACACGCACCTTTCCACCCGCGAGAGCGAACCCATTGCATTGACCTTCGCCGCAATGGGCATGAATGCCGTCGTCGTCCGTTACCGCGTTGCCCCGGCGGTTTTCCCCGCGCCGATGCAGGACATCGCCAGCGCCGTCGCCGCCATCCGCCAAAACGCCGATAACTGGCACGCAGACCCGAATCAAATTGCTCTCTGCGGTTTTTCGGCGGGCGCTCATGCTGTCGGGTTGCTCGGTGTGCATTGGCAGGAAGCGCATTGGTGGCAGGAAATGCACCTCACATCCGCCGACGTTCGCCCGAACGCCCTGATTCTCTCGTACCCCGTCATCACGGCAGGGGAGTTCGCGCACCGCGGCAGCTTCCGCAGCCTCACGGGGACGGACGACATTGCCGCCCATCAGCCGCATTCGCTGGAAAACCTCGTCACGCCTGACACGCCGCCGACGTTCCTCTGGCACACATGGACGGACGGCGCAGTGCCCGTGGAAAATACGCTCCTGATGGCAATGGCGCTGCACAAAGCGGGCGTTCCGGCGGAAGTCCACGTCTTCCCGCGCGGCGGACACGGGGTGGCGCTGGGCAATCAGGTGACGAACATCCCCAGCGAAGAGGCGCGCAAAATCGTGCCGGAAGCGACGGTATGGCCGGAATTAGCGGCGCGGTTCATCCGGCAGATATTTATGAAATTATAATAAAAAAGGTTCTTCACGGAAAGTTGGGGGGAGCAAACAGGGGCTTAGGCGAAGCACCAAAAAGCTGCACGCGGAAGGAGCATGAAAGTGCGACCAACCCAATCGCGAAAAGGGGTCAAGGGGCAATTGCCCCTTGCAGGGTCAAGGGACAGCGTCCCTTGTGGGGTTTGGGGCAACGCCCCAACTGTTCCGAGTCCGACCAATCCCAAGGAAGCCGTCAACAAAGGTGCAGGCAGCGCAGCGTCCCTGCCCCTAACTTTGCGCGTCCGCAGACGCGCCTCCAAGCTGCTCTTCCCCCAAGATTCCGTGAAGAACCATAAAAAATCCATGCTTCTAAACTGCCTGAAGCATGGATTTTCTTTATTTTCCGCGCAGCTCTTCCAGCACTTCATCCAGCGGGCGATAGTCCTCCTCGTCCTCCGGCAGCGTCGTCTGCGGCGGAATCACGTCGGTTTCGATGGCGGTTTTGCGCGTTTTTTTCTCCTGCACGCGCTGCGGCGGCAGCTGATGCGCCCAGTCATCCGGCAGCTCCACCGCCTTCTTCTTGCCCAGCTTCTCGTCCACCATCGTCAGCACGTCGTTCCACTTCGCCAGCAGAATCGGCACGGACAGCTTCATCCACCAAGGCGGCGAATACAGCAGCATCAGCCGCTTGTCCGTCCATAGCTGCACGCGGGCAATGTCCTTCCACGCGAGGTCTTTTTCGCTGAGGATGACGCGCCCGTTTGTGTCCGCTGTGTCCATCAACGCGGCGGATTTGCCGTGCATCCACAGCTTCACGCGATTTGCCCCCGGCAGTGCCGTCCGCACATGGAAGCCGCGGCTGTCTACCACGCAGTACAGCTCGTCCGCCCCGCCGAGTGCGAAGACGAGGAGCGTGACCGCCGCGACAAAGAGGAGCAGCATCCCCATCACCCACAAAAATCCGCTGTTCAATAATTGCCGAACGCCCGCGCCGCCGCCAAGCAGCAGCTCCAGTACAAGCCCCAGCACGGTCGCCGCGGCCAGCACCGGCACGGCAATGCGCATCACGGCGTTCCAGCTCATCCAGTCCAGTGCGCGCTGCCGGGCGTACATCCACGCGACGCGCATGGAGCTGGCGGGCGGCGTTTTGCCGCACACGGGACACGCTTCGCCCTCCGGCACGTCCATGTTGCACTTCTTGCAATACAGTGTTTTCGCCAAGTTGTTCACCTCGCGTCTATTGTACCACACGGGCGCGGGTGACGCAAGCGAACACGGCAAAAGTCATTCTTCTTCGACGATCTTCCCGCTTTGCAGAGTAAGCCGACGTTCAGCGCGCGCGGCGACGGTCGGGTTGTGGGTGATGAGCAGAATTGTCTGCCCGGCGCGGTGCAGATCCTCCAATAGGGCAAGAATTTCCTGCGTCGCGTCGGGGTCAAGGCTGCCGGTCGGTTCGTCGGCGAGGATGAGCGCGGGACGGCGGATGAGCGCGCGGGCGATGGCGACGCGCTGCTGCTGGCCGCCGGAGAGCGCCGCGGGCAGGTGGTGCATCCGCGAATGCAGCCCAACCCGCAGGAGCAGCTGTTCCGCACGGGCGCGGCGTTCCGACTCACTGACGCCTTGCAGCATCAGCGGGAGCATTACGTTTTCGATGGCTGTCAACCGCGGAATCAGCTGAAAACCCTGAAACACGAACCCGATTTCCTCGCCGCGCACCTTCGCCAATTCGTCAGGCGGCAAGGCTGAAACGTCCCGCCCGTGCAGACGATATACCCCAGAAGTTGGGCGATCAAGGCAGCCGAGGATGTTCATCAGCGTCGATTTTCCTGACCCGCTTGCCCCGACCATGGCAGCATACTGCCCCGGCGGAATGCGCAGCGTAATGTCGGACAGCACCGGCAGCGGCGGCGATTTTCGCTCTTGCGCGGGGAAAGTGCGGGTGATGCGGCGCAGGTCAATCATGCGAATGTTCCTCCATGGGGGACAAAAAGCCCCTGTGCGGGTAGAATGCCCGGACAGGGGAGAATTTATACGATTTCCAAATGAAAAGGCGCAGGCAGATGGTACAGGTGAATTTGAAAATAGTATTATGAGGAGCAAGGGGATTCCGCGTCTGCGGACGCGGGAGTTAGTGCGCAGGGACGCTTCGCTGCCTGCGACTAAGGGGGCATACTTGAGCGCGTTTGGCATAGCGGGCGGCACGAGCGGGAGTTGGGGCGTTGCCCCAAGCCCCAGCAGGGACGCTGTCCCTGCACCCTGCAAGGGACATTGTCCCTTGACCCTTTTTGGCTGCCCGGCTTGAGTGCGCTTCCGTGACGGTTTTTTCAGTTACTTCAAACGTGCAAAGTACGCCTTCAAATTCCCGCCGCAAATTCTCTCGATTGATTCGTCGTTGTAGCCGTAATTGCGCAGTGCCGTTAGCAGATTCGGCAGCTCCGCCGGATTCCGCACGTCGTCGGGCGACACCTCGATGCCGTCGAAATCGCTGCCGAACCCGACAATATCCGAGCCGCCAAGCTGGCAGATATGGTCGATGTGCTGGGCAATCGTCACACTGTCCGCTTTGCAGTCCACAGACAGAAAACGCGGGTAGAAATTCACGCCGATGTAGCCGCCGTACTGAATCATGGCGCGAATCTGGTCGTCGGTCAGGTTGCGTACATGGTCGCAGAGGGCGCGGCAGCAGCTGTGGCTCGCCATCGGCGGACGCTCACCCTTGGCGAACAAGTCCCAGAATCCGGCTTCGTTCAGGTGCGACACGTCCACACTGATGCCCTGACGCTGCATCACGCGGGCAATGCGGATGCCTTCGGGGGTCATGTGCGTTTCCGCGTCCACGGCGGCAGGGGTGGCGAAAGCGTTCGGGTGATTCCACACCAGCGCGCCGATGCGGATGCCGCGCTGCCGCCAGAAAGCCACCATCTCGTCGCTCTTCTGGAATACCTCGCAGCCCTCGAAGGAGAGCATGAAGGTGTTTTCGCCGGGCTTGACATCCTCCGGGTCATCGACCTGCGGGATGCCCGCGTCGGTGAAGTGGTGGATGGCGGCGTATTCGGCGTCGGCGACGGCTTCATAGTCGCCGTTCGGACCTTTCGGACCGCTCCACAGGGCGAGAGTTTGCAGACTGACGCCGCCCTGTCTCAGGCGGTCGGGGGTAATATCGGTCTGGGCGAAGGTGCGTTTGCCAACGCCAAGGCTGAAGAGGGTATCGGAATGGGTATCGGCAAGAAACATCGGCAGATTCCTCGTTTCATGAGAAAATTGGCAGAATGCTGGGAAATAGCATTCTGCCGAAAAAAGCTGCTTAAGGTCAGCGTATAAACACGCGGGCGTAGCATGAAAATGCGCTCAACTCAATCGCGCGGAAGGGTCAAGGGAGGAACTCCCTTGCGGAGTCCAGAGGCAGAGCCTCTGGTGGTTCCCCTCACAGCTCCCTTCGTCCCTCCATCGCCTTTGAGAGCGTCACTTCGTCGGCGTATTCAAGGTCGCTGCCGACGGGGACGCCGTGGGCAATGCGGGTGCACTTGATGCCCATGGGCTTAATGAGCCGCGCAATGTAGGTTGCGGTTGCTTCGCCCTCGATGTCGGGGTTCGTCGCCAGAATCACTTCGCTGACCGGCTCGGTCTGCAGGCGCGTCATCAGTTCCTTGATGTGAATGTCATCCGGCCCGATGCCGTCCATCGGCGACAGCGTACCGTGCAGGACATGGTACAGCCCGTGGTAATCGTGCATCCGCTCCATGGCGGCCACGTCGCGCGGGTCGCGCACGACGCAGATTTGCCCGTTATGGCGGTTTTCATCCGCACACACGGCACACTTTTCAGCGGAGGAAAAATTGCCGCACACGTCGCAGTAGCGAATCGCCTTGCGCCCCTGCCACAGCGCTGCTGCCAGCGCGTGAACATCCTCCAGCGGCATCCCGACGATATGGTACGCCAGCCGCGCCGCCGTCTTGTGACCGATGCCGGGCAGCCGAGACAGCTCCGACACCATCCGCTCAATCGGTTCGATTTGTCCGGGCATCAGAACAGACCGCCCATGCCGCCCATGCCGGGCGCCATCTTGTTCATCGTCTCTTCGCGGTTTGCTTCGCCCTTGCGCAGCGCTTCGTTCACCGCCGCCATCACAAGGTCCTGCAGCATTTCCACATCGTCCGGGTCAACGACCTTGGGGTCAATCGTCAGGGACAGCAGCTCGCGCTTGCCGTTTACCTTCACGCTCACCACGCCGCCGCCGGACTGCGCTTCGTACTCCTGCGCATCCAGCTTTTCCTGCGCGTCCGTCATCGCCTGCTGCATCTTCTGCGCCTGACGCATGAGCTGCTGCATGTTCGCGCCGCCGCCGAAGCCAAAGTTCTGTCGTGCCATAAAAATCGTCCTCCTAATTATTCGTTTTCTGTCAGTTTCTCCGGGGAAATCCGCCGGATGGTCAGGTTGCCCGAAGCCGTCGTCACGCGGACAGACGGTGCGCCATTGACGATGGATACGCCGTCCGTCAGCAGCCGCCCGGACACCGAGCGAAGAATGGCGTCACACTGCGCGCCGGGAATCTCCAGACTGATGCCGCCTGCGACCGAGCCGCCCTTGAAGGTGGAGAACATCTCCGCAAAAGAGAGCATTGCGCCCCGGCTGACCGAGGACAGCGAGATGTTCAGAAACGCAAGGCGCTCCAGACAGAGCATCCCCGTCGTTGTGAACAGACTGCAATCCTGCCCGGAGAGGTCGCTGCCGGCAATGTCGCCGCTGCCGTTCTTGACCTTCAGGCTCAGGCTGCTCAAGTCGGAGAGCATCACGAAGCCGGAGAGCGACTCTACGGACAGGTCACTGACCTGCAAACCGCGGACATGCACGCTGCCGGACGTCGTGCGAATCTCGACCCGCCCCTTCCACGCGCGCGGAATGCGGACGGTCACTTGCAGCCAGCGGGCGCTGAGCGGCAAGGGAGAGAGTGCGGCGGCGGACTGCTCCAGCGTCAGCGTATCGCCGTTCTGGGCGAGCGAAACCGCCTTCATATCGTGGTCGTCGCCGGATGCCATGACTTGGATTTCCTGTGTGTCATCGGCATAGAGTTCCAGCAGGGCGCCGGTGAGGTGAATCACCAGCTGCGTAATGGTCAGCGAGGAAAAAGAGTTGCGCGAATTCATACGCGTTCACCTCCGTCATTCGTCCTCATCATATCACGTTTTGGCGCTTGTTGCAAGGGGAAAAGCCAACTATGAAGCAGTTGGATGCTTATGCGGATAGGCATAGTTGACTTCATTTCCATCGTGGTAACTTCCGCGAGTTCCAGAGGGCATAAAAACAGACGAAGTCTGCGATCGCCCTCTGGACTCCTTCGGCGTTCGCCTCCGGATGCTACTTGATTTTTATTGGAAGTTTTTTAGTTTGTGCGCAGGGACGCTTCGCTGCCTGCGGCGAAGTTGCCGGACTTGTTTTTCCTCTTTGAGTAGGTTTAACGGAGCAACAGTTGGGGCGTTGCCCCAAGCCCCATAAGGGGCGCCGCCCCTTAACCCCGCAAGGGGCATTGCCCCTTGACCCCTTTTTCGGCGCCATGCGGCTGCTGTTATTCCAACAGCTCCGCCCCCGTCACCACGTCGTCCATCACCGCGATAACCAGCGGCGTTCCGCGATCCTGCTTGCCTTGCAGGCGCACCGCGTCGCGCTCCACCAGCGTCGCGGGGGATTTCGCCTGCTGCACGCGAATCAGGTGATCGTCCTTCTCCAACCGCACCACGCCCGCAAGCTGTTTGCCGTTGCTGCCATTCTTGTTGAAATAGAACGACTTCACGCCCTTGCCGTTGCGGTTCTGCTTCTCGAAATCGACGGAGAGCAGGCGTTTGGCGTAGCCACGGTCGGTCAGCAGCACGATTTGGTCGCTGTCTTGCAGCTGCCCGCACCAGATGACCTCGTCGCCGTCCTCCACCTGCATACAGCGCACCCCGGCGGCGACGCGCCCCTGCACCGGCACGCTGTCGAGCGAGAAGCGGATGCACAGACCGCTGCGGGTGAACAACAGCAGGTCGTCGCGACTGGCGGCGGGGAGAATTGTCAGCAGACGATCGCCGTCCTTCACGTTCACGGCGGCGAATTTCTTGCTGCGCACGTCGTAATCCGCAGCGGCGGTGCGTTTCACCATGCCCTGCCGGGTGATGAAGAGAATGTCCGGCAGATGCCCGACGTCCGCCATGCGGATGCACGTCATCCACAGCGCCTTCTCGTCGTCCTCCAGCCCGGCCAGCACGCCTGAAAGCAGCTGCCCGCGATCCTTGGGCTTGACTTCGTTCAGCGACGCAACAGGCAGGGGATAGCAGTTGCCGTGGTCGGTGAAGATGAGCAGCGTCTCGTCTGTTTTGGCCATGAACAGAAAGTCGGCGAACTCCTTGTCGTCCTCCGCGCGGGTCGGGAGCGGCGTTTTCTTGTAGAGCGCGGGATTCATGCGCTTCAACTGCCCCGCGCCCGTGAACGCCACGATGACCTCTTCCGGCGCGGCGGCCTCTTCTTCAACTTCCAGCGGGGATTCGTCCGCTTTTTCGATGGTTGTGCGGCGCTCGTCGGCGAATTCCTCGGCAATCTCCTGCAATTCCTTGCGGATGACCGCCAAGAGCTTTTTCTCGCTGTGCAGGATGCCCTCCAAGCGGTCGATGAGCTTCAGAATGTCCTCGTACTCCTTGCGCAGGGCGATGATTTCCAGATTCGTCAGCCGCTGCAAACGCATATCCAGAATCGCCTGTGCTTGTGCGTCGGACAGCTCGAAGCGCTCCATCAGGCGGGTTTTTGCTTCTTTCGGGTTCTTCGAGGAGCGAATCAGCGCGATGACCTCATCGAGGTTGTCCACCGCAATCATCAGCCCCTGCAAAATGTGCGCGCGGGCTTTCGCCTGCTTCAGGTCGTACTCCGTGCGGCGGGTGATGACGTTTTTTTGATGGCGGATGAAGTGCCCCAGCATCGTTTTCAGCCCCATCTGCACGGGCTTGCCCTCGGCGATGGCGACCATGTTCACGCCGAAGGTGACCTGCAAGTCTGAATACTTGTAGAGCACTTTCAGCACCTTGTCCGGGTCGGCGTCCTTCTTCAGCTCGATGACGGCGCGCATTCCCTCGCGGTCGGATTCGTCGCGGATGTCGTAGATGTTTTGCAGCTGCCCCTTCTTTTCTTCCGACAGCTTCAAAATCTTCTCCAGCATCGCAGCTTTGTTGACCATGTAGGGGATTTCCGTGATGACAAGCAGCTTGCGCCCGTTCACGCCGTCTTCCACATGCACGCGCGCGCGCAGGGACAGCTTCGAGCGTCCGGTCTCATAGCCTCTGCGGATTTCCTCGTTTTTCACCAGCACGCCGCCTGTGGGGAAGTCCGGGCCGGGGATGATTTTCATCAGCTCATCCAGCGGAATGTCCGGATTCTCCATCACAGCAATTGCCGCGCGGATGCTTTCGCCCAGATTGTGCGGGGGAATGTTCGTTGCAAGCCCTACCGCGATGCCGCTTGCGCCGTTGACGAGCAGATTCGGAAAGCGCGCGGGCAGCATGTCCGGCTCTTTGAGCGTGTCGTCGAAATTCAGGCGGAACGGCACGGTGTCCTTCTCAATGTCGCGCAGCATTTCCAGCGCGAGGGGCGTCATGCGCGCCTCGGTGTAACGCATGGCGGCAGCGCTGTCGCCGTCAATGGAGCCGAAATTGCCGTGCCCATCGACCATCGGCCCGCGCATGGAGAAGTCCTGCGCCATGCGCACGAGCGCGTCGTACACGGAGGAATCGCCGTGCGGGTGATATTTGCCCAGGCAGTCGCCGACGATGCGGGCGCACTTGCGGTGCGGCTTGTCGGGCGTCGTGCCCAGTTCCATCATGGTATAGAGAATGCGGCGCTGCACGGGCTTTAAGCCATCCTCGACGCGCGGCAGGGCGCGTTCCAGAATGACATGCTCCGCGTAGGGGATCATGGACTGGTGCATTACGTCCTCGACAGTCGTTTGCAGGATGCGCGACGGGTCGTCCTTGGGAATCGGGCGGTTATCGCTTGTTTTCTTTGCCATCGCTTACTTCGCTCCTTCCCGCTGACCTTCGGGCAGTTCAAAATTATCCGGCTTGTTGAAGTCGGCGTTCTCGATGATGTAGTCGCGGCGCGGCTCGACCTTGTCGCCCATCAGGATGGTAATGCGGCGGTCAGCCAGCGCTGCGTCCTCAATCGTCACCTGCATCAGTTTGCGCTGGGAAGGATCCATCGTCGTCGCCCAGAGCTGTTCGGGGTTCATTTCGCCCAAGCCTTTGTAGCGCTGGAGCGTGTAGCCTTTGCCCGCTTCCTTGATGCACTTCGATAGCTCCTTGTCGTCGTAGGCGTAGAGAACCTTGCTGCCCTTTTGCACCTTGTACAGCGGCGGCATTCCGATATAAACGTGACCGCCGGTGACAAGCTCTTTCATGTAGCGGAAGAAGAACGTCAGCAGGATGGCGCGGATGTGCGCGCCGTCCTGATCGGCATCGGAGAGGATGATGACTTTGTTGTATTTGAGGTTGGCGAGGTTGAAATTCTCGTCGATGGACGTGCCGAGCGCGGTAATCAGCGAGCGGAACTCCTCGTTGCTCAGCACCTGATCCAGCCGCTTCTTTTCGGCATTGAGGGGCTTGCCGCGCAGGGGGAGAATCGCCTGATAGCGGCTGTCGCGCCCCTGCTTGGCGCTGCCGCCTGCGGAATCGCCCTCGACGATGAACAGCTCATTGTCCTCCGCCTTTTTGCCGCGGCAGGCGCTGAGTTTGCCGACCAGCGGCGCGGCATCAAGCTGATTTGCTTTGCGGGCGTTGTCGCGGGTCTTGCGCGCGGCTTCCCGCACCTGCGCGGCGCGAATCGCCTTCTGCACAATCTGCTGGGCAATCTCCTGATTCTTGAGGTTCTCCAGCCAGTCCGTCAGCTGCTGGGTGATGATGCCCTCCACCGCGGGGCGCACTTCGCTGTTGCCCAGACGCCCCTTCGTCTGCCCCTCGAACTGCGGATTCTTGACCATCGTCGTCAGCACGCAGCTCAAGCCTTCGCGGAAGTCCTCGCCCGTCAGGTTGCTGTCCTTTTCCTTCAGGAAGCCGTTGCGGCGGGCGTAGTCGTTGAACATCTTCGTGAATGCCGCCTTGAAGCCCGTTTCGTGCGTTCCGCCTTCACCCGTGGGGATGTTGTTGACATAGGAAAAAAGGCTCTCGGTATAGCCGTCGGTGTACTGAATGGCGACGCGGCAGATGACGGAATCCTTCTGCCCTTCGAGGTAAATCGGCTGATCGTGCAGGACGGTTTTGCCGTCGTTCAAATACCGCACATAGTCGATGATGCCGCCCTCGTAGTGGAAGGTCGTTTCGCGGCGGGCAGGGTCGCTCACACGCTCGTCGAGAAAGACGATTTTCAAGCCCCGGTTCAGGTATGCCAACTCCTGCAGGCGGCGGAACACCGTGTCGTAATTGAAGCGCACGTCCTCGAAAATCGCGTCATCGGGAAGAAAACGCACGAGTGTGCCCTTCTTGCGTGTGTTGCCGACTTTTGCCAAGGGTGCGTCCGGCTTGCCCGCGATGACCTTGCCTTTCTTCTCGTCGAACTGGCTTGTGAAGCGCATGGCATAATGGCTGAAATCGCGGTAGATGTCCACGGTCAGCCACTTGCTCAGCGCGTTGACGACCGACGCGCCCACGCCGTGCAGACCGCCGGAATAGCTGTAATTCTCGTTGTTGAACTTGCCGCCCGCGTGCAGCACGGTGAAAATGACCTCCGCGCCGCTGACGTGCATGGTCGGGTGCTCATCCACGGGCATACCGCGCCCGTTGTCGTACACCGATGCGGAGCCGTCTGTGTGCAGCGTCACGCGCACCTCATCCGCAAAGCCGTTCGACGCCTCGTCAATTGCGTTATCCACAATTTCCCAGAGCAGGTGATGCAGACCGCGCGTCGAGGTGGTGCCGATATACATGCCCGGACGCATCCGAACCGCTTCCAGCCCTTCCAGCACCTGAATATTGCCCGCATCATAGTGATTTGCTTGATTTGCCATGAAAAAACTCCTCTTATAATGAAGGAAGTATATCAAAATCGCAACGGTGACAAAGCACCAATTTTCATTATATCACAATTCCGCCGATTCATCAAGGCGAACAGCAAAATGACGCTCGGACAGCAAAGCGGCGCGAAAAATTTTCACCCGCTCAACAGAAACGTAACATTTTATCAAATATCGGAAACATGTTCATGGGAAAACAAAAAAAGATATTGCAAACGGGAAGATAATCGCCAAATTTAACAGGGGAAAATCCGCGAAAACGCCGCAGAATTTACAATTCACAGGGAAAAAGCCTCTTGACAATGAAACAATTTTGTAATAAAATCAGGCTGTACGGAAAGGAGTGATTTCCCTATGATGAATTCCGGTCTGCGGCGACTGCTGTCCGGCGCGGTGGCGCTGATGCTGCTGGGCTGTTCCTCCGCCTTGGCGGACACGGCGACGGTCACTGCGCGCAAACTCATTCTGCGCGAAAAAGCATCCTCGACCAGCGATGCCCTGCAAACCCTGCCCAAAGGCACGAAGCTGGAGGTTCTCGGCAAAAGCGGCAGCTGGTATAAAGTGACTTACGGGAAATACACCGGCTATGTCTATAAAACGTATGTCAGCGTGACCAAGACGGCCAGCAGTTCCAGTTCTTCCAGCAGCACGACGCGGCTGGAAAAGGGGAGCACTGGCAGCGACGTCAAGGATTTGCAGACAAAGCTGAAAAAACTCGGCTATTATGATGCTTATGTCGATGGCGATTATGGCGATACGACCGTCGCGGCGGTCAAGGCGTTCCAGAAGAAGTATAACCTGACGGCGGATGGCATTGCAGGCAAAGAGACGCTCAAAAAGCTGGACAGTGTCTACAAGAACGCGGACAGCGACAAGGACGATGATTCGCTCCGCATGGGCGACAGCGGCAGCGCCGTCAAGGACTTGCAGACGAAGCTGAAGAAGCTTGGCTATTACGACGGCACGGTGGACAGCACGTTTGGTTCGGGCACATACGCGGCGGTTCGCGCGTTCCAGAAGAAGTATAACCTGACGGCGGACGGCGTGGCGGGCAGCGAAACGCTCAAAAAGCTCGACAGCGCGTACAAAAACGCGAACAGCGACAAGGACGGTGATTCGCTCCGCATGGGCGACAGCGGCAGCGACGTCAAGGACTTGCAGACGAAGCTGAAGAAGCTGGGCTATTACGACGGCACGGTGGACAGCACGTTTGGTTCGGGCACATACGCGGCGGTCAAGGCGTTTCAGAAGAAGTATAACCTGACGGCGGATGGCGTAGCGGGCAGCGAAACGCTCAAAAAGCTCGACAGCGCGTACAAGAACGCGGACAGCGACAAGGACGACGACTCGCTCCGCAAAGGCGCAACCGGCAGCGCGGTCAAGGACTTGCAGACGAAGCTGAAAAAGCTTGGCTTCTACAACGCCTATGTCGATGGCAGCTACGGCGATACAACGGTTGCGGCGGTCAAGGCGTTCCAGAAGAAGTATAACCTGACGGCGGATGGCGTGGCGGGCAGCGAAACGCTCAAAAAGCTCGACACCGCCTACAAGAACGCGGACAGCGACAAGGACGACGACTCGCTCCGCAAGGGCGCAACCGGCAGCGCGGTCAAGAATTTGCAGACGAAGCTGAAAAAGCTCGGCTTCTACAACGCGTCCATTGACGGCGATTATGGCGATACGACGGTTGCGGCGGTCAAGGCGTTCCAGAAGAAGTATAACCTGACGGCGGATGGCGTGGCGGGCAGCGAAACGCTCAAAAAGCTCGACAGCGCCTACAAGAACGCGGACAGCAATACCAGCACCGATGACGATTCGCTCCGCAAGGGCGCAACCGGCACGGCAGTCAAGACGCTGCAGACCAACCTGAAGAAGCTGGGTTTCTACACGGCATATGTCGACGGTTCGTTCGGCTCGACGACCGAGAGCGCCGTCAAGGCATTCCAGAAAAAATACGGTCTGACGGCGGACGGCGTGGCAGGCAGCGCGACGCTCAAGAAGATTGAATCCGCCGTGGCGAGCGCCAGCAGCGGCAAGATCACCACTGAGCAACTGGACTGGTTCAATGGCGGCAAGAACGTCATCCCGAACGGCGCTGTATTCCAGATTAAGGACGTCAGCACGGGGCTGATTTTCTCCGCGCGCCGGCAGAGCGGCGGCAACCATATGGACGCCGAGCCGCTGACGGCGGAAGATACTGCGATTCTCAAGAAAATCAACGGCGGCACGTTCAGCTGGCGCCGCCGCGCAGTGCTGGTGAAGTACAACGGGCATGTGTATGCCGCGTCGATTTACTCCGAACCCCACGGCACAAACACAATTCTGGACAACAACTTCGATGGGCAGTTCTGCCTGCACTTCTACGGCAGCAAGACCCACGGTACAGACCGCGTGGATGCGGATCACCAGAAGTGCGTGGAACAGGCCATGAAGGCGACTTGGTAAAAATCCCAGTCAAAGGGCAAAGCAATGGGCACTGCTGCAGCGCGGCAGTGCCTTTTTGCGCACATCCGAAATCATCCGCCGATGCCCTATTGACAAATCGCCCAAAATCCTTACAATTAAATTGCGGCTGAAATCATTCATTTTTCATTCATTCCGATTGGCAGCCGAGGACAAGAGAGAGAGGAAAATACCATGTTCGGATTCCGACCCGACGGACGGCGCGTGTCGTCCATTGACCCCATCGTCGGCATTACGCCGTACCTGATGCCCATGCGCTGCGACGCGCAGGTTTTCCTGCAGCACCGCGTGGACTATGAGCTGCTGACGCGCTACATTGCGGCGCAGGCGGCGAAGGGCGAGAAAATCACGTTCATGCAGATTATTACCGCCGCGTTCGTCCGCACTGTGGCCCAGCACCCGGAAATCAACCGCTTCATCCTCAATAAGCAGTTCTTCGCGCGGAACATGTGCGCCGTGTCCTTCACGATGCTCAAGAACCCGCAGAACGCCGAAATGGGCGAGACAGCGGTGAAGGTGAAGTACGACCTGACTGACACCATCTACGACGTGCGCGACCGCATGGAAAATGTCATCAACGCCAACCGCGGCGAGGACAAGAAGAATTTCGCGGATAAGCTGGCGAAAGCGGTGCTGGTCGTGCCGGGTCTGGCAACGGGCATCGTCGCGCTGGTTCGCCTGCTTGATCGCTACGGGCTCTGCCCCGGCGCACTGCTGGACGAGCTGCCCTTCCATACCAGCATGTACATCACCAACAATGCCTCCATCGGCCTGCATCACGTCAACCACCACATCTACAACTTCGGTTCGGTTACGCTGTTCTTCGGCATGGGTACCGTGGAGAAGGTTGCCGTGGTGGAGAAGGGGGAGGCACGCATGAAGCGCTTCCTGCCCATCGGCATCACGGCGGATGAGCGCGTCTGCTCCGGCGCGCACTACGCGGCGTTCTTCGGCACGATGTCGTATCTGCTCAATCATCCGGAAGAACTGGAGAAGCCGCCGGAATCCGTCCGCTTTGACGAAAAGTGCGAATACCACGTCCCGAAAGTTGGCGAGCAGCCGGCGAAGAAGCAGAAAAAGCAGCAGAAAGCCACGGTTCAGGCGTAAATCAGCA
>ERZ772892.2695-NODE-2695-length-14387-cov-4.857173_pt1 | contig 14387 bp, 8 predicted proteins | sample MGYA00512126_ERZ772892 | MGnify/ENA primary metagenome ERZ772892 (study PRJEB29015, sample SAMEA2737697) | human gut metagenome | biome: human gut; feature: human-associated habitat; material: faeces | place: China | collected 2012 ... | reverse complement strand
ACAAAATGAGAAAGAACAAGAGTGAACTGAAAATACTACAATGAAATTTTCTGAAATTTCATAAGAAATGATTGAAATATATGATAAAATATGGTAAAATTTATGATGCTTAAATCGTTTTAAAAACTTTATTGTTAGGAGGATACCAATATGTTAAAGCATATTGTTTTTTGGAAAATCAAAGACAATGAAGATAAAGAAAAGAATATGGAACAAATGGTCAAAATGCTCTATTCTTTGGATGGGAGAATTAAAGGTCTTGAGTCTGTTGAGCTTGGCTATAATTTAGATTTTACTTCTGAATATGATGTTGTTCTATGCGCTGTTCTGAAATCTCCAGGAGCTTTGAAATTCTATCAGAATCACCCAGACCATGTTAAATGCAAAAAATTTATTTCAACTATTGCAGAAAAGAGAGTGGCTTTCGATTTCGTACCTGAAGACCCTGATTTCCTTGATATATCACCAGATATACTTGATTTCGATGAAAAGAAAGAGTCTGAAATAAGTTCACCTGAACCAATAGTACTTGTTACAAATATCGAAAAACCTAAGCTTGGTGAGCCACCTATTGAAAAAGTAAAATCTTCTGCTGGAAAAATTGAAGATGCAAAGCCAGCAGAAGCTTTTGCTGAAAAGGCAGAGCAGAGCAAAACATCAGAAAAATCAAAAGCTGCTGATAAGAAATTACAGATAGATGTTTCTGATATTCAAACCGCTTCGGACGAATATCAGAGCCTTGTAAGACCAGTTATTCCTGGTATAAATGCTCCAATTGATTTTGTTCCAACAGAAGAACCCGAACCAGATTATAATATTATTCCTGATTTTATACAGAAGTCTATTAAAGAGGCTCAGGAAGATTATGATGTATTAGAAGCTATTGTTGATGAAGAAGACCCATATGGTTTTGAAGTTGCAAGTGAGCCTGAAAAGCCAGTCGAGGTTGAGAAGCCAGTCAAGGTTGAGAAGCCGGTCGAGGTTGAGAAGCCAGTCGAGGTTGAGAAGCCAGTCGAGGTCGAAAAGCCAATCGAGGTTGAAAAGGCAGTCGAGGTTGAAAAGGCAGTCGAAGTTGAGAAGCCAATCAAGGTCGAAAAGCCAGTTGAAACTGCACCTACGCCTGTTGCACCAAAGTCTAAAGTAAACGAATCTGATATTCCTCCTATACCTGTAAAACATGGAAAATCACGCCTTTTTGAAAATAAAAACGAAGAAGAAACTCCGCAAGAAGTCGATATGAGCAATAAATGGCGTTGCCAATCATGTGGCCGTTTAAATGCTAACTATGTTGGTACTTGTGGTTGCGGTACATCTAAGCCGTTAAATGATTTTATTTCAAATGATAATACTGAACAAAATCAAGTACAAGAAGAAACACCTTCAAATGCTTGGAGATGTCCTGAATGTGGTGCTTTACACGCTAATTTCATAACTGATTGCAAATGTGGATATATTAAACCAGATGGATTTACAGTAAATCCAATTACAGGCGGTTTAAGTTCTGATGATTCAAATAGTCTTCCTCCATTTGCTCCAATGAAAGCTTCAGATATTGCATCAACTCCTCAAAAAGAAATTGGTACAGATATGCCAAAACCTATACCTATGGAAGTTTCTTCTATGAATAAGGAAGAGGCTAGTGGTTTGAGGTTTGGCGAACATAAGTTAGGCTTTGGTAAACCTGCTTCAAGAGCATCTAAAAATTCAGAACTAACACCACCTCAAGCACCGGTTAAGGATCCAACGCCACCTCCGGCACCAGTTAAGGCTCCAACACCACCTCCAGCACAAGTTAAGGCACCAACGCCACCTCCAGCACCAGTTAAGACACCAACACCACCTCCAGCACCAGTTAAGGCTCCAACACCACCTCCGGCAAAACCAGAAAAGAAGTCATTCTTCGGACGCAAGAAGAAAGAGAAAGAAAAGGAAAAAAAGCAAGAATTTGATATGACTAAGTTTTGGAAATGCCCAAAATGTGGAAAATATAACCATAATTATGTTGGTACTTGTGGTTGTGGCGAAGCAAAGCCATTTGATTTTGATTTCGGGGAAATCAAGGAAGATGATAAATCCTTTATTCCTAAGTCAAATGCTTGGAAATGCCCACAGTGCGGAAAGCTTAACAATAATTTTGTTTCAGTTTGCCACTGTGGATATAGCAATCCTGATATAGCTGAATAATAAAATGTACTTATAAATTAAGACAGCATAAATCGTTTTTTGGACGAGTTATGCTGTCTTTTTAATCTTTTCTTTTTTTGACTTTTGCAAGAGGATTGCTTTCAGCCGCTTTTTCCATTTGAGTACTTGAAAGATGTGTGTAGATTTCGGTAGTGCTAAGACTTTCATGACCAAGAATATCTTTGAGTATTCTTATATCAACATTTCCGTGCTGATACATCAGCGTAGCAGCAGTATGCCTTAATTTGTGAACAGAATATCCAGTAGAGCCATTTGGAGATGTGAGACCGATTTCGGAAAGATATTTTTTGACAAGCCATTGAACAGTTTTAGGACTTATTCTGTTTCCATTTCTGCTGATGAAAAGAGCATTTTTATCTTTAGATGATTTGATACTTCCGTTAGGTCGAAGGGGAAGATAGTCCTTAATTGCAGATATGCAGGCTTCATTAAGATATACTATTCTTTCCTTGCTGCCCTTGCCAAAAAGCCTTAAGGTTTTTTCTTCATAGTTTATGTCAGTAAGATTTATTCCGACAAGTTCTGAAAGACGCATACCACAATTCAAGAATAGTGTCAGTATGCAATAATCACGCTCTTTGTACTTTCCATCGATGGTATTAAGTAGTTCTATACTTTGCTCTAAAGAGAGAAACTTAGGCAATTTTTTTGATAGCTTTGGCGTATCAAGTCCCTTTGAGGGGTCGTAGTCAATTAAATTAAGCTTTTGATATAAAAAGTTAAAAAAAACTCTTATTGCACAAGATTTTCTTGCACGAGCTGCTGCTCCATTATTTCGTGTACTTATACAATAGTTCATAAAATAGCTTATATCATTAAAGCTGATTGTCTTTATAAAATCAAGGTCTATGTCATCTATTGCGATTTTTTCTTCTTCGATATTTTCATCAACAATTCCCTTATGTTTTTTCATATATCTGAAAAATGTACGCAAACTAATAAAGTATTCATTAACTGTATTTTCTGAACGACCTTTTACATTTTGCATATAGCTGAGAAATTGCTGTAAAAGTTCAAAGGATTCGTCAAGATATTGTTTTTTCATAAGTTCACCCCATAAAAGCTATTATTTTAATTATAACATAATGATTTTATAAATTCAAAGTTTCGACAGTTCGATGTCAAAAAAATATTGAAAAGTTTGTGCTAAATTGCATATTTTTTTATTAACAAATTCTTGAAAAATATATAAATATTGGATATAATAAGTTTATACGATTTTTTAAGCTATTATATATTTGATTACGAGGAGATTTAATGAAACGATTTAAAATTATTTTAGTAGCATTAGTTGCAGCAACTATGATTCAGGCAGTGCCTATAACTGCAAATGCAAAAACAAACAATGATACTTCAAAATCAATAGTTACACAAAATACTGTATCAGATAAAACTATAAAAATTATTGATATTCAAATCGAAGCCAAAAACGGTTCAGATATTACAGCTAAAGTTCAGCAGGCACTTGATGTTGCAAGAGATTTTGCAATGGATAGTGTTCCGTATAGAATTATTATCCCTAAGGGTACTTATACTATCTCCTCTGCACTTGAAATTTATAGTAATACACAAATCTGTGCTGAGGGCGCTCATATAATCAAGCAAAGCTTTTCGGGTGGTATGCTGAGAACAGCCTTTCCAAAAGGTGACAATAAGTTATATGGATATTCAGGATATAAGAATATTAAAATTGTTGGTGGAATATGGGACGGAAATGCAGAAAGCCAAAAATATGGCGAAGGAAAATGCAAGGTATTTTCAAGCTTTAGGTTTGCACACGCTACAAATATAACTCTCGAAAATCTTTCCATAACTAATAATGTTGGTTCACATCATCTTGAACTTGGTGGTATTGATGGTGCTACAATCACAGGTTGTACCTTTGAAGGTTATAAAGATGGTGGTATTTCCGGTGGAAAAGAGGCTATTCAGCTTGATGTTATGTATAGCCCGGAAGTTTTCGTAGGTTATCCGGCTTTTGATGATACACCTTGCATAAATGTAAAAATATCGAATAATACTTTTAAAAATGTAAATAGAGGTGTTGGAAATCATACAGCTGTAAATGGAGTGTATTTTGAAAATGTAGAAGTGACAAATAATATCTTTGAAAATATTACTCAGCAGTCAATTCTTGCATTAAATTGGAAAGATTGCAATATTTCAAATAATATTATGAGGAATGTGGGTTCTGGTGTTGATTTTAAATATATGGAGCCAACTCTATATAATAATCCAAAGGTTGGCAGTACAAATATAGATTCACAGTCAAAATCTACTATTTCAAATAATATAATCTCAATAAGCTCAAGTGCAAATGAAAATCTTCCATATATTTTTGGTATTCGTGCTTGGGGTACAACTATTAATGAAGCTAATAATTCAAACTCAATTTTAGAAGGAAATTATTTTGTTGAGGGTGTGGATATTTTAAATAATACTATTACAGCACTTGGTAGAATAGACGCTGGAATTTCTGGAAAGCTTATGAACGATAGCAAAATCTATAACAATATAGTAGATTTTTCAAATTCTAAAGGCAATGAAAACAGCAGAGGCATTTATCTAAGGCAAAGCAATAATAATACAATAGAAAATAATACTTGCCATCAGATTAATGGTACTGGTGGAAATGGTATACATCTTTCAGCAAGTGATAAAAATATTATAAAAACTAATACTATTACTGATTGTACAGGCAATGGCATCTCACTTAATACCTATTCAAATGAAAATCAGATTATAGGTGGCACCGTTCTTGGAAATTCTGTGAATGGAATTTCATTGAATTCAAGCAGTGCAAATACTGTAAAGAATATAAGTGACGTTAAGGGCAACGGAAATTACGGAATTATAATAAGCAATTCCTCAAGTAGCAATAAAGTTATAGGAGTAAAAGTAGACTCGAATAAAAAGAGTGGAATAGCTGTGAGCGGTTCAAGCTCAAGTAATACACTTACAAATAATGTTTCTAAAAACAATGGCGGAAACGGTGTTTTGATTTATAACTCTGCTAATAATATCGTAAGCTCATCTTCTTTCTCAGCTAATAAGAATTATGGACTTACAATTTCAGGCAATAGTAGGTCGAATAAAGCAACTTTATGTAATTCAAATAATAATAAAAAAGGACAGGCTGTTATTACAGGTAAATCAAGCAACAATAATGTTGATGTAATAAAGACAGACAATAAAGCAAAAGGAACATTGCCAAGTATTCCGCAAGGTGTTAAGCTTGGAGGTCGTACATCTACTAAAATAAAACTTCAATGGAGTAAAAGTGAAAATGCAAGCGGATATTATGTATATCGAAAAGACAATAACGGCATTTATAAAAAGATAAAGACTATTGAGGAAAATTCTATACTTTCTTTCATAGATAGCGGACTTACTCCAAATAAAAGCTATTCTTATAGAATTACTGCCTATTATAAATCAAATGGCAATGTTATAAACTCAAGCTATTCTAAAACTGTAAGCTATACTACACTTTTAAAAGCAACAGATAAGTTTACTGGAGCATCTACAAAAAATACCATAACTCTTAAATGGAATAAGGTTTCGGGTGCTACTGGATACTATGTATATAGATATGACGCAAAATCAAATAGCTATAAAACCCTTATAACATTTAATAATGAAAATAGTATTTCAGTAAGAGTTACAGGTCTTAACCCAAATACAAAATATACTTATAAAGTTATGGCATTTAAGAAAACAAATAGTGGTACTTTAAAGGGAAATATTTCAAAAGCTTTGTCTGTTACAACTAAAAAATAAGCAGAAAAAATCTATTGACAAAGCATTTTTAAAGTGCTATATTAGCATTAGAAATCAAATAGATTAAATGTAATGATAAGGAAGCGTTTTTCAAATACGGTTTCAAAAGAGAGCAGAGGTCATCGGCTGAAAGCCTTTGCAGAAACTATGATTAACGACACCGCCTTTGAACATTACTGCGAAATAAGCAGTAACGCCTGCCTGCGTTATGGACATTAACGAGATGACGGATTTTTATTATATTATCCGTTAAGCTTGGGTGGAACCACGGTGAAAATTCCCCGTCCCAGTGTATCCTTAGTGATGCTTTGGGGCGGTTTTTATTTTGTCTGTTTGGTAAATTCTATTTTAATAAGGAGCTGTTGAAAAATGATTAAGGTAACGCTTAAAGACGGAGTTGTTAAAGAGTATGAGAGCGGAACAACAGTTGCAGAGGTTGCAAAGTCACTTGGTGCAGGACTTTATAAGTCTATGTGTGCCTGTAAGATTAATGGCAATGTCTGCGATGTAAGAACTCCACTTACAGAGGATTGTGAACTTGCTATCCTCACTTTTGATAATGTTGATGGTAAAAAGGCTTTCTGGCATACTACATCTCATATTCTTGCTCAGGCTGTTAAGAGATTATATCCTGAGGCAAAGTTTGCTATTGGCCCTGCGATTGACACAGGCTTTTATTATGATTTCGATGTAGAGAAACCATTCTCTCCTGAGGACTTAGAAAAGATTACAGCGGAGATGAAGAAAATCGTTAAGGAAGGACTTGAGCTTGAAAAGTTTGAGCTTTCTCCTGATGAGGCTATTAAACTTCTTGAGGAAAAAGAAGAGCCATATAAGGTTGAGCTTTGCAAGGAGCACGCAGATAAGGGAGAACCAATCAGCTTTTATAAGCAGGGTGAATTTATAGACCTTTGTGCAGGTCCTCACCTTATGTCTGTTGCTCCTGTAAAGGCTATTAAGCTCACAGCTTGTACTGGCGCATATTGGCGTGGAAACCAAAATAATCGCCAGCTTTGCAGAGTTTATGGTGTTTCTTTCCCTAAGGCATCTATGCTTGAGGAACACCTCAAGATGCTTGAGGAAGCTAAGGAGCGTGACCACAACAAGATAGGCAGAGAACTTGAGTACTTCACAACTGTTGACTATGTAGGTCAGGGACTTCCTGTACTTCTTCCTAAGGGTGCAAGAGTTATCCAGTTACTCCAGAGATGGGTTGAAGATGTTGAGCAATCAAAGGGCTGCTTGTTGACAAAAACACCACTTCTCGCAAAGAGAGAGCTTTATAAGATTTCAGGACACTGGGACCACTATCTCGATGGTATGTTTGTTCTTGGTGACCCATATGACGAGGAGAAAGAGTGCTTTGCACTTCGTCCTATGACTTGCCCATTCCAGTATCAGGTATTCCTCAATAAACAGCGTTCTTACAGAGAACTTCCTATGAGATTGACAGAAACATCTACACTTTTCAGAAATGAAGCAAGTGGTGAAATGCACGGACTTATCAGAGTTCGTCAATTTACAATCTCTGAGGGACACTATATTCTCCGTCCTGACCAGCTTGAGGAAGAGTTTAAGAACTGCCTCGAACTTGCAAAATATTTCCTCGATACAGTAGGTCTTCTTGAAAATTGCACATTCAGATTCTCTCAGTGGGACCCTGAAAATAAGAATAATAAGTATGAGGGTACAAAGGAGCAGTGGGAGGAATCTCAGGCAGTTATGAAGAAGATTCTTGACCATATCGGACTCGATTACGAAATTGGTATTGATGAGGCTGCATTCTATGGTCCTAAGCTTGATATTCAGTATAAGAATGTATTCGGCAAGGAAGACACAATCGTTACTATCCAGATTGATATGCTCGAGGCAGAAAGATTTGGAATGTACTATGTTGATAAGGACGGTCAAAAGAAGATTCCTTATATTATTCATAGAACTTCACTTGGCTGTTACGAAAGAACTCTTGCTTATATGCTTGAGCGTTTTAATGGTGTACTTCCACTTTGGCTTGCACCTGAGCAGGTAAGACTTCTTCCTATCAAGTCAGCTCATAACGAATATGCACAATCTATCGCAGATAAGTTGACAGCACTTGGAATGAGAGTAACTGTTGATAGTAGAGAAGAAAATATCGGCCCTAAGATTAAGAACGCAAGACTTGAGAGAATACCATATATTCTTGTTATCGGTGATAATGAGGTTGCTTCTAATACAGTTACAATTCGTTCAAGAAAAAGAGGCGAGATGCCTAATACTCCTGTTGATGAATTTATCCAAATGGTCAAAACAGAGGTTGACACTAAAGAAAAATAATTTTTGAGTTATTTCTGTTTTTATAGTTGAATATTTATCTACATTTAGCACGGCTCGGATTTCGGGCTGTGCTTTTGTATTTGTATGAATTGAATATTATTCTTGAAAATATCTCGATTATTGAAATAAAACAGTATAAAGTAGCAAAAGCTGTGTCTTTTTTGTACAATATTGCAATTTGAATTTTATTAGTTTATACTAAAAATCTTCAACTTAATGTAGCGTGATGTACGAATCAGATAGCATAAAATGTAAAGTTTTCTGTAAGTATTGACAAATTGAATGAAATCGTGTTTAATAATATTAAAGAAATTGAGAAACTATATCTTTTGAATCATAAATAAAATATCGTTATATTGCAGAATAATATTATTTGATGAAAATTGTGCTTTATTAAAATTTCATCAAACTTATCGTGGTTTAAATTCAAAATTTTATTTTTAAGAAATTTAGGCAAAGAAAATATATAATTTGTGCTATATAACATTCAAACCTAACATATTAAATTTCCGTAGTGAAACCGATATTTTCTTAAAATGACAGGTGGTGAATTTTATGCTGAATTTTGATGGAACAGCTATATCTATGGGTTACGCTATCGGAAAGATTCTTTATTTGAATAATTCAAAAAAGAGTATTCCAAAATATACAATAACAGATACAGAAAAAGAAATGGCAAGACTTACAGAAGCAAGAAATGCAGTTTATGACCAGCTAACCATTTTAAATGAACGAGCAAAGGAAAGCATCGGTGGTAAAAATGCTTTGATTTTCCAATTTCATCAGATGCTTCTGAACGATAATTCTCTTAGAGATTATTCAAAAAATATAATAATAAATGAACATATGAATTGCGAATATGCTGTGAAAAAAACATCAGAGCATTTTTATAACATCTTTGCCAATTTAGAAGATGATTATATGAGAGAGCGTGCAGATGATATTGTCGATTTATCTAACAAGCTTTTAAATACGCTTATGTCAGAAAATGAGATAAGCAAGGTTAATATAACAGAGCCTTTTATTATTGCTGCGAGAGAACTTTACCCGAGTGATACACTTTCTTTCACAAAAGAAAATATACTTGGTATTATTACATCTGTTGGTTCTTTTACTTCTCACGCATCTATTATATCAAGAATTTTGGGCATACCGTCTATCTCTAATACAAATGCCGTTTTAGAGCGTTTAAATGGCAGATATGCCATTCTTGATGGAGAAAAAGGAAAGCTCTTTGTTGACCCAACAGAGGGTATGCTTTCTCAGTATAGGTCTAAGAAGGAACGATATGAACAATATCGTCAAATGCTCAATAGCCAGAAAAATCTTCCTACTGAAACAATAGACGGAAAGAAAATAGGACTTTTTGCAACAATCGGTTCAATAGACGGTGCTCAGGTTGCAATAGATAATGATGCAGAGGGAATAGGCTTTTTGAAAAGTGATTTTCTCTTTGCCGGAAGAGCGTCTTTGCCAAGTGAAGATGAGCAGTTTATGGCATACAGAGCAATCTCTAAAACGATGGGAACAAAGGTTACTAACATATGCATGCTTGATATGCTTCCAGAGCAAGAGTGTAGCTACTTTAATATATCAAAGGAAAGTAATCCTGCTATGGGTATGCGTGGAATAAGACTTCTTCTTGAAAATCCAAGTGTGCTTAAAAAACAGTTAAGAGCTATATATAGAGCTTCAGCTTTTGGTAAGGTTTCTATATGTATTCCTATGGTATCATCTGCAAATGAAGTGCGTTCCTTTAAAAAGACGGCTAAAGAGGTTCGTGATGAATTAAAGAGAGAGGGAATAAATTATGACCCATCAACGCAGATAGGAATAATAGTAGAAACACCTGCGGCGGCAGTTATAAGCGATATTCTTGCCGAAATGGTAGATTTTATAAACATAGGTACTAATGATTTAACTCAATATACCTTGGCTGTTGACAGAAATAATGAGGACCTCATAAATTTCTACATAACAGCACATAAAGCGGTTTTAAGACTTATTAAGATGACCATACAAAATGCTCACAAGGCAGAAATTCCTGTTGGAATATGTGGTGACCTTGCTGCTGATAAGCGACTTACAGAAAAATTCTTGAGATATGGTGCAGATAGTTTTTCGATTATTCCAAGCAAAATACTTGAGATGCGTTCTGAAATAAGAAAAGTAGACCTTAATGAAAAGAAATCAAAATAAAGGTGATTAGATGGATTCAAAAGAGCGAGCATTGCTTGCTATTGAAGCTCTAAAAAAAGAATATCCTGATGCAATATGTTCACTTGTTTATACTGAACCTTTACAGCTTCTTATAGCTACAAGGCTTGCTGCACAATGTACAGATGCACGAGTAAATATGGTTACTCCAGCATTATTTGAACGCTTTAAAACAGCAGAGGATTTCGCAGAGGCTGATATATTAGAAGTGGAAAGGTATATTCATTCTTGCGGACTTTATAAGACTAAGGCGAGAGATATAGTTGCTATGTGTCAGATGCTTGTTTCGGATTTTGGTGGGGTAGTGCCTGATACAATCGAAAAGCTGATAAAGCTCCCTGGCGTAGGTAGAAAGACGGCAAACTTAGTTGTTGGGGATATTTTTGGAAAGCCTGCTGTGGTTGTTGATACTCATTGCATAAGGATAACCTCAAGACTTGGTTTTCATTCTATTAAAGATGCAAATAAGATAGAAAAGATATTGAGAGATGTTCTTCCACCAGAAGAAAGCAATGATTTTTGTCATAGGCTCGTACTTCATGGCAGAGCTGTCTGTGACGCACGAAAACCAAAATGCGATGAATGTTGTATGAACGGCTTTTGCGAATATTACAGCCAAAATAAGGCGATTTAAAATATATAAATAAGCATTTGCAAGAGGATTATGTTTTTTCTTGCTCCTCTTGAAAAGCCAAAAAACATATGATATAATATGACCAAAAGAACCAAAATAGTCATATTTCAAGGAGGTTCAACCTTGGCTTTTACCGAATACGAAACAGAACAGCTCCGCAAGGCACTGCTGAAGGAAACGAGACACTGTGCGGTTACGCTGGGAATGAAGAAAACCTCTGTTGACCAGCTGACGAAGGCTGTAGGTATAGCAAAAGGCTCATTCTATAAATTCTATGAATCAAAGGAAATGCTGTTCTTCGCAGTTTTGGAGGGCATCCATTCCGAGCTTTACGGAGTGGCTGACCAAGCATTGAGCGAAACTGCCAGTCTGCCGACCTCAGAACGTGTGGCAAAGGCAATCCTTGCCGTATGCAAACGGCTGTCCGATACTGGCGACATGATTTTCATAGAAAACGATGCTAAGCTGCTTTTGCAGAGATTGCCAGAGGAAGTGAAAAAAGTGCATTATCACGATGACGAGACGCATATTCGCCAGCTTCTGGAGAAATATGACCTTGTGCCAAAGTGCGGTACTTCCTTGGCTGTCGCTACTGTATTTGGATTAATTCTCACAGTTTCGCACAAGGAGCAAATAGGAGAACTATACCCTCAAGTGCTGGAAACGCTGGTAAACGGCACTTGTAGGGAATTATTTTAATAGACCAAAATGCCACAGAGATGTGGCATTTCAAAGACACATGAGTTAGCTAAATCTAACCTTATGTTTTGTATGTATTGGTCAGACAAATCTAACAAAAAAGGAATGATAGCGATGCTATAACACGAAAATTTCTGGAACAGAAATGTCAGTTTATACAACCGTTTCATGCGAAAGGATTGGGAGGCATAAGGCTCTATAATAAAAGTTGGGGGTAGAAAAAGAGCCTACAGATAAAAAGTAGAGAATATTTTACCAAAATCCGTATTTTACATATGTTTTCCAACAAACATATCAATTCTACAATAAAACAAGCGACAGTTTAATTTTCTGCCACTTGCAATTACACTTTATTCTATTTTTTCAGATTACGCAAACTATTGACATTGAGCTAAAATTTTTAAATAGAGCATATAAACAAAACCGCATTAACACTGATACCTCAGCATTAATGCGGTTTTGTTTTGTCAAATCACTCTAATTTGGATACAAGCTGCACCTCACAGCCTTACAAAAGCCTTTGAAACAAGGCGTTTTTCGGCTTCTTGCACACGATTATTATTCCTGCTCGACTTGATGGCTTGCGCCATTCAGTTGGACTTTTTTGTTTTTGCAAAGGTGGGAGATTATTTCCCTTGCGATAACGATACCATAAAACCTGAATATCTTGTCTGGGATGCAAGTATGGACGCAAATTTTAAACAGATTGAGCTTCTCACAAATCAGCTTTATACAATTTCGGAAATGGGTTCTGCTGTGTTTGGTGATTTGACGAATAAGGCAGGTGATGTTCCAAGCGGCTCTGCCCTGCGTCGTCTTATGATGTCACCACTCGCCAAAGCTCGAAGAATTGCAAACCGCTTTGACCCGATACTCAAAAAGATTATATCAGCAAGTGCTGAAATTATGGGAACAGAAATTGCACCAGAAGAAATCACTATCACATGGCATGACGGCTTACCTGCCGACCCAGCAGAGGACGCTGAAATTATGTCAGTTCGTACAGGTGGAAAAGCCACATTATCGCAATATACAGCAATACAAAGGCTTGATGATATGTCGGCTGCTGATACAGATGCGGAGCTTGCTATGATACGCTCGGACGATATTGATACAACGGCAGGAACGGAAGAACCTGCACTTGAGCCTATCGAGGGTATCTGATGAGTACGCAGAAAAGACTGATTGAAACATATCAGAAGGCACAGAAAAAGCTTGTTGAGATAATCAAGCGTAAGCAGGCTTATGGCTCGGCAACAGCTTATGAAAGGTCACTTTTAAGACAAATTCAAAAGGAGCTTAAAAAGCTGAAAAAATCATCAAAAGCACTTGTTGAACAGCTTATCAAAGAAAACTACAAAACAGGCTTGCAAAGCTTAATTGATGACTTACTACAAGACAATACTGCACCAAAATTGTTTAATATGTTCAGCAGACTTAACATAAGTCAAATTGAACTTATTACTCAAAACGCTAATATCGACTTGAACAAGGCAATTAACATTGTTGGTCGCAGAGTTCAGGACGCAGTCAGAGAAGCCAGTATCGAAGCAACAGCAGAAAAGCTCACAACAGGTCAGACAGTCAGGGAAATGCAGAAGAATCTGGAAAAGAAGCTTGAACAGCAAAATCTAACCGCAGTCGAATATGCCAACGGCACAAAAATGCCGATTGAAAAATATGCTGAAACTGTTGCACGCTCAACTACTGCAGAAACTCAAAATAAGGCTAAAGTTATACAAGGACAAGACTGGGGCTATGACCTTGTAAGATTTACGGAACACAGTCCTACTTGCGAGGTCTGCTCAATGTATCAGGGCAGAGTTTATGCTTTGACGAAAGAAGCTGCCAATGGCAAATACAAAGGCTCTAAGGGGCAAGCGTTGCATTTCCCCTATCTTTATGACACAGCCCTACCGCACGGTTACAGCACGATACACCCGAACTGCCGACACCGTCTGTCAGTACTTCCGGCAGGAGCTTATACTGCTGTTGAAATGGAGGAATTTTCCCGAAAAAGTATGCAGCCATTTGAAGATATGCGGTCAGACAAGGAACGCAAAGCGTATGCCAAGGAACAGGAAGTCAAGCGTAAACGGAACGAGAGCCGTAAACAGTATGAGAAAATCAAGACTGTACTTCCAAATGATGCACCAAAAACATTTGCTGCTTTTGTTAAGATGAAGGCTGCAAAATCAGAGCGTTACAAAGAGCTTTTGAAAGATTACCGAACAGTTATGAAGATTGCAAATGATTCTTTTGATGAAGCTCCCAAAATATTTAATTCAGAAACCGAAAAAAATCTTATTAAAAATAATGACATTGAGCGTGGAGTGGTGTATAATAAATATGGTGAAATTGTTCTGGAAAAAACGGGTGAAGAACATCGTTTGTCTTTTACAAAAGAAGAACAGACTATGCTTAATGGTATGATATTATCGCATAATCATCCATCTAATAGCCCACCTTCTCCTGCGGATATTCTTGCATCACACGTTATCATCCCTGTTTGCTTCCGGGCTGGCATTTACCTACT
>ERZ772892.2682-NODE-2682-length-14498-cov-39.211036_pt1 | contig 14498 bp, 11 predicted proteins | sample MGYA00512126_ERZ772892 | MGnify/ENA primary metagenome ERZ772892 (study PRJEB29015, sample SAMEA2737697) | human gut metagenome | biome: human gut; feature: human-associated habitat; material: faeces | place: China | collected 2012 ... | reverse complement strand
GCGGAACGCTTTGTGTTTCATGGTGGTTCTCCTGTGTTCTCAATAGTCGTGCCGGGGTCAATAATCCGGGCAGCGGATCAGCTGCAGCTGGGTCTTTCCCTCGGCAAAGGGGTTTTGCCCGTCGAGCATGGTCAAGGTCAGGGTCTCGTTGTACAGGTCGTACTTCATCGCCGCCACAAAGGTGATGCCCGGCATCCCGTCCGCCGTCTCGCTGGTAGAGACGCCCAGTACCATGCCCTCCGGCACCACGCCCAGATAGTCGGCGTAGCCCTGATAGAAAACGTTGTTGTCCTGCACGCCCATCTGGACGGAACCGCTGCTTTCCACGTCCATCCAGTCGAACTGGTTGTCAGACATGTCGTTGAAGGCACCGACAGCCTCCGAGGGGATCTCCTGCGCGTTCCACTCTGCCGTCAGGGGAGCCAGCTCCAGCACAGAGCCATCCTCCTGATGCAGAATTACCTCTTTGCCGCTGCGTTCCAGCGCCACGCCCTGATTTGCAATATAGATAGGGTCCTGACAGACCAGAGCGCTGCCGAACATGAGGCAGTGCAGCACATCCACGTACTCCACCACGCCGTCCCTGGTCAGCAGATAGACCACCGGGTGGAAGGACGCGCCCAGTTCTCCGATGCACACGTCGATATACTCATTATAAGTGCCAAGGATGGGGTAGGTGCGGTCCTGTTCCAGCCGGATGCCGTAATCCGCGTCCCATGCGGCGGTCTCCGGTGTGCGGCGGAGGGTGATGGTGCCCTGCGTTCCTTCCAGCTGCACCGAAGCGCTGCCGTAGGTATCGGTCAGCACCGTCTGTGGCTGCGGGTCAGCAGCCTGCAGCGGGATCTCCACATCCAGCTGCCGCCAGCCGCTGCCGGCGGTGGAGCTGCACCCGCCCCGGAGCACCAGCCGGTCTTGCTCCGGCAGCAGCAGGCACAGGTCATCCAGCTGGTTGTTTTCCAGCGTGTTCATCCGCATGCTTGCCAGATTGCCGCCGCTGAGCAGGCCCTCGTAGTAGCCGCCCTGCGCCATGCGCCGGTCAAAGGTCTGCATGGCCCCGCGCAGCATCTGCTGCTGCACGGCATCCGGGTCCAGACCCATGCGCTGCAGCATTTCCGTCACGGAGACCTGCTTTTCGGTGGCAAAATCGAAGCACCAGCCCCGGGAATACCCCGGGTCTAAGCCGCCGTCGTAGCGGAAAACCACAAGGCTTACGCAGTCGCCGTACCAGTAGGCGTCCCAATTGATATAAGTATCCGGGCTCCCCTCGTCCTGCTGGGGCTCGATCTCCGGGCTGTCCTCGTACTCTCGGAATTCTGCCGCATACATGGCGGCAAGCTCATAGTTGATATAAGCGGCGTCCGGGCTGTAGCACACAAGCTGCGGCACATGGATGTTCAGCCTATAGGTGATGTCGTACTCGTTCCGGATGGTCTTTTCCAGCGTGAACTGCTCGGTAATGCGGTCTTTTTGTGCTGTCTGCACCGCCGTGTCTGCGGCGCTTTGGGAAGCTGCGCCGGAGCCTGCGGGGGCAGCGGGAGCCGCCGCGCCGCCGCACCCGGCCAGCACCAGCGCAACCGCCAGCACCGCAGCGGCAAGGCGTTTGTATTTCATGGTCGTTCTCCTGTGTTCTCAGCCGTAGCTGCGGGTCATCTGCAGCTGGGTCTCGCCCTCGGCAAAGGGGTTTTGCCCGGCGATCATGGTCATGGTCAGGTTCTCGTTGTACAGGTCGTTCTTGAACGCCGCCACAAATTCGAGCTCCTCATCGGCAGCGATGCCCAGCACCACGCCCTCGGGCACCACGCCCAGATACGCGGCATCACCCCGATCGATGCGGCTGTTGTCCTGCACGCCCAGCTGAACGCTGCCGTCGCTGGTCAGGTCCATCCAGCTCCAGCCGTTTTCATCGGTGTAGTTGTAGGAGCCGGTGACGGAATAAGGGATCTCCTGCGCGCTCCACTCTGCCGACAGGGGTGCCAGCTCCAGCACAGAGCCGTCCGCCCGGCGCAGGTTCACCTCGCTGCCGCTGCGCTCCAGCGCCACGCCGTTGTTGGCAATGTAGATGGGGTCCTGACAGATCATGGCATCCCCGAACAGCAGGCAGCGCAGCACGTCCACGTACTCCACCACGCCGTCCTTAGTCAGCAGATAGACCACCGGGCGGAAGAATCCGTCCTCCTGCTCCCCGATGCACACGTCCACATATTCATTGTAAGCGCCAAGGATGGGGTAGCTGTGCTCCTGCTCCACCCAGACGTTGAGGTCTGTGCCCCACTGATCGGTCTTGGGCGCGGGGCGGAGGGTGATGGTGGCCTGCGTTCCTTCCATCTGCACCTGCACACCATCGTAGGTATCGGTCAGCACCGGGGTGTCAGCGGGGGGCAGCGAGAGCTCCATATCCAGCTGCTGCCAGCCTTCTTCGCGGCTGTACTTACCCCGGAGCACCAGTTGATCCTGCTGTGGCAAAAGCAGGCACAGGTTTTCCAGTTCATTGTATTCCAGCGTATCCATCCGCATTTGCGAAAGCTCTCCGCCGAGACGCAGGCCCTCGTAATACGCGCCCTGCGCCATCTCCCGGTCAAAGGCCTGCATGGCCAGCCGCTGCACCTGCTCCTGCACGGTATCCGGGTCCAGACCCATGCGCTGCAGCATTTCAGCCACGGTGATCTGCTGGCCGGTGGCAAAATCGAAGCACCAGCCGCTGTAACGCCACGGGGCGGTGCCGCCGTAGCGGCTGCGCACCACCAGACTGACGCAGTCGCCGTACCAGTAGGCGTCCCAGTTGATGATCTCGGTCTGTGGGCTCTCTTCGCCCTGCGGCACCTCAGCGTCCGGGTAGCTTTCATAATCCTTGTATTCCGCCACATACATAGCGGCAAGTTCCTCGTTGAGAGCGGCGGCGTCCGGGCTGTCGCACACAAGCTGCGGCACATGGATGCTCAGCTTCATCACGCCGATCATCTCGCCCCGCACCGTCTTTTCAAGGCTCCACTGGTCGGTGATGCGGTCTGTCTGGGCGGCCTGCGCCACCGCGCCGGGGGTGCTTCGGCTGCTGTCGGAGCTTTGGTCGGCAGCAGCGCTGGGGCTGCTCTGGGTTCCGCCGCAGCCGGTCAGCAGCAGTGCCGCAGCCAGTGCAAGGCTTACAAGGTGTTGGTATTTCATGACGGGCTCCTTTTCTATGGTGTGGTTCAGCCGTCTCCTATGCCTTGCCACTTGTCGATGATGTAGGCGGCCCAATAGGTCTTGTCGTTGATATCCACCACGGTGATGCCTACCTTATTCACCACCGGGTCGTCCTCATGAAGCCCCGGCACACCGCCGTAGTCCTTAATCAGTTCATCCACCAACTGCTGGAACTGGGCCTCGGTAGCGGGATAGAGACGATCCATGCTGTAAAGGTGCTTTCCTTCGTGGTCAAAATCCACGCCTACCCGGTACTGATTGAGCATACCGAAGATAGCCGTGGAGCCGGCACTGTAACCGGCTTCGTTCAGACCTTCCCACATCTTTGCGGAATAGTCGCCCTCCATCCGCAGCCTGAGCCCTTCGTCCGACGGGAACTCCGGGCTGCCATTATCCACAAACATCTGCACATCTGCCTGAATGGCGTGTTCCAGACCCTTGCTGTACTCGAACTTGATGTTCTCCACCTTTCGCCGGGCCAGCTCTGCGTTGAAAATGGTCAGGATCTTCTGCCCATCCCGGATCACAGGGATCGGCGGCGAGGGAGGCGTTTCTGTGGCAGAGCCGGAACTTGTGGAGCCGGAGGAGCAGCTATCGTCACAGCCTGCCAGCGCCAGCATCACCGCCGATGCGCCGGAGAGCTTGAGGAAGGTCCGTCGGTCGTATCGTTTCATGGGGGTGCTCCTTTCTATAAAGCCCCGGACACAGGGGGAGTGTGCCCGGGGCAAACAGGGGGATGTCTTGATGTCTGGTTATCTTATGCCTTTTTATTCCAGAACACGGTAGCGATCATGTAGGTCTTGCTCTGAACCACCGGGCAGTAGATGCTGATGAACTCTGCCTCCCGGCTGAGACTATACCCCATGATCTTATCCACAAATTTCTGAACCACCGCATCCTCGCAGGAATACTCAAACGTCAAGGATATCGCGCCTTCGCCAGTCGGTTCGGAAATTCCGGCAGCGCCTCCAAGATCATACTTTTTCTCCAGTGAGATTTTCCACTCTTGAATTCCAACCAGTTTCTGCATGTCTTCCGTTGTCAGCGTATGCACCGGTTCTTTTGCGTCCTCGAAGATTCCTCCTTGGATTTTTATGGCTCCCTGCGCTTCCTGATTGAGGGTCAGCTGCTCATGGGTAACCTGACCTGCATCAAACTTTTTCTTCCAGACCTTGTTAATGGCTGCCACCAGCTCAGCTTCCTTGCCGGTGGGTGTTGCGGGAGGTGCGGGAGGTGTGGAGGGCCCGCCGCAGCCTGCCAGTGAGAGCGCCACAACGGCTGCGCCGGTAAGGGTGAGGAATTCGCGTCTGTTCATCTTTTTCATGGGGGTGCTCCTTTCAATACAGTATATTATAGATTACGGTTCGGGATCTGCGGGAAGTCCGTGCATCCCTGCCCCGGTTCAGTGCTGTGAATAGTTTACCATTACCGCCACCGCATAGGTCTTGCCCTTAATGGTGGGGCAGTAGAGCCCGATCATCCACTGCTCGGGATGCGGACTCACCAGTCCAGGCCCGGCCAGATACCGCACAAACTCCCTGACCTCGCTCTGACTACGAGGATACAGTTTCGTTAATTGCATACCGTCATGGGTGCTGTTAGAAACTCCCCCAGTCCCCCGATAGCTTCCGCTTCCATATTTTTTATCGATTTCCGCTATCATTTCAGACTCACGGTCTTTGTAGTCGTAGAATACATCATTAGGCAGGTTCCATCTGCGGTAATCCTCCTCGTCCATTTCAGGGTCATAGGTTTCAAAAGGGCTGGCTGTAAACTTTGCGAGGTCGGCAGCCTCCTGACAGTAGACCACAGACTTGCAGATATCAAGTTTGGGATTGGGGGCTACTTGTTTGTTGACTTCATACCAGACCTCGTTGATGGCTTTGAACAGGGCCAGCTCTTTGCTCTCAGAGGCCGGAGGTGCCGGAGGTGTGGATGACCCGCCGCCGCAGGCAGCCAGCGAGAGCGCCACAACGGCTGCGCCGGTAAGGGTGAGGAATTCGCGTCGGTTCAGTTCTTTCATGGGAATGCTCCTTTCTGTTTGTCCCCCCTGCTTTTTAGGGGGCTCTGGTTTTGGTATTCTCTGCACTTGCAGTCCGCTCCATCTTATGCTATCCTTATAGATAGAATCCACCGGGGCCGTGGCAATGCTTTTGTGCACAGCGACAAGCCCCTGCATCCGGCGCAGGACCTCTTCTGGTTTTACTGTACCATAAACGTAAAAAAATCACCCCCCCAAAAAAGCCGTTTTTTGGGGGGAAGCTCCAAAAAAATTTTTAGGAGGTTTTCCCTTTTTCTACCCATTTCCCCCCCAAAAAGGGCCGTTTTTGGGGGAAAATGGGGGTTTGGGAGGGGTCTCGCCCAAACAGGCCCTTGCGGGCTGCGGCGGCAGCGGCCTTCCCCGCCCCTTTGGCTGCAACTTGCGGAAAGGAATCAGGAATATGGAACGAAGGACATTTTTAAAGCTTGCGGCGCTTGTCCCCGGTCTGGCGCTTGCGGGCTGCGGCGGCAGCAAGACCCTGCTCTCGCCCAAGGACCCCACCATGCTCAGCATCTGGCATGTGTACGGCGAACAGGCAGACTCGCCCATGAACCGCCTGCTGACCGAGTTCAACGACACGGTGGGCAGAGAGAAGGGCATCCTGCTCAACGTGACCAACATGACCAACAGCGCCGCCATCGGCGGCCAGCTGCAGGACGCCAAGGCCGGCAAGCCCGGCGCGCTGGACCTGCCGGACCTGTTCTCGGCCCACTCCGCGGACGCCAGCGCTCTGGGCATTGAGAACCTTGTCGACTGGAACGACTGGTTCACCGCCGAGGACATGGCGGCCTATGTGCCCGGCTTTGTGCAGGACGGCATCATTGACGGGCGGCAGGTGGTGTTCCCGGTGTCCAAATCCACCCAGCTCATCTTTTTGAACGGCTCCCAGTACGCCCGGTTTGCGGCGGACACCGGGGCGCAGCTTTCCACCCTTGCCACATGGGACGGCTTTTTTGAAATGGCGGGTGCCTACCGGCAGTGGTCGCAGGGCAAGCCCTTCTGCGCGCTGGATTACCCCCTGCGTCTGGTGGAGCTGAACGCGCTGGAACAGGGCAGCGGCGAGCTGTACAAGGGCAGCTGGTACGATCTGACCAACGAGACCTTCCGCGCTTCGTGGATGGAGTTTGCCCGGGCGCTGGTGCAGGGCGATATTCTGATCTCGGACCTGTACTCCAACACGCAGGTGATGACCGGCGAGACGCTGGCGGGCCTTGGCAGCTCTGCGGCCATCCTTTATTACAATGATTTCGTCACCTACCCGGACAACACCACCGAGCCCACCGACCTGCTGCTGGCTCCCCTGCCCCACGCCGCAGGCACCGCCACACCCCTGATGCCGCAGGCCGGTGTGGGTCTGTGCGCCTTTAAGACCACCGACCAGAAAGCCGAAGCCGCCGCCGTGTTCCTGCGCTGGCTCACCGAACAGCAGCGCAATCTGGAATTTGCCGCCGATACCGGCTACATGCCGGTGTCCAGCGCCGCCTTTGACGCCATTGCGGACTATCCCTTTGAGCAGCAGAGCTATCAGCGGCTGTATGACGTCTACAACGAAATGCGCATCCAGAACACACCCCTGTCCGAACCGGGCATCGTGGGGTACCACGCCAAGGCCAAAACCTTGTACGACAGCCTGCGCCAGCGCCAGAAGGACTACCCCCAGCGCCTTGCGGACGGCGAAACGCTGGAAGCCCTTGCCGAGGAAACATGGCAGCTGCTGTGTGACAATGCCTGAGCCTGCCGCTCAGCCGGAAAGGAGGGACTTTGATGCACTTTGTTGACCGGCACCGTGAAAAAATCCGCCAAAGCCCCATGAGCAGCCGGCTGCTGTGGGCCTGCCTGCTGCTGGTGGTGCTGCTGGTGTTGACCTTTGGTGCGGCGCTGTTCCTGTTTGCCAGCCTGCACAACACCAAAAAGGATATCAGCCGCAGTCTGCAGATCCAGTTTTCGGTGTTCCAGAATGATATGGAGCGCTATTTTGACCAGCTGGCGGTCATGGGTGTGAACCTGTCCGAGGACATGAGCGCAGAGGTGGACAAGGAGCTTGCCCTGCGGCAGATGTCCTTTGCCCAGCTGAACGACTCCCCCGAGGTGCTGAACGCGCTGGAAGAGAAAATGCTCGAGCCGCTGTGCCGCCGTCTGCGCCAGACCGGCTGTTCCGGCGCTTTTGTGCTGCTGGATGCCACCGTCAACACCCGCATGGAGGGAGCAGAGCATTCCCGCGCCGGGCTGTATGTGCAGAAAAGCGGTGCCGACACCCCCACCGTGCCCCTGCTGCTGTACCGGGGCAGTGCGGAGGTGGGCAAGGCCCGCAGCGTGATGCCCCACCGCAAATGGCGCATGGAGTTCCAGACCGACCAGTTCCCGGACTACGACCGCTGGATGACCCCCGGCAGCACCCCGCTGTACCAGTCTTACACGCTGACCGAACGGTTCGAGCTGCCCGGCACCTCGGAGGAGGTGCAGTTGTTTTTGCTGCCCCTGCAGGGGCGGGACGGCACGATATACGGGCTGTGCGGCTTTGAGATCAGCGAGAGCTACTTCAAGCAGAACTTTGCCCAGCCCACCGGCTTTGACCGCCTGATCTGCCTGCTTGCCCCGGCGGGGGACAGCCTAGCCGCCGATGCCGCCCTCAGCAGCGGCACCACCGACGGCTACTACCATGCCCCCCGGAACACGCTGGTGCTGCGCAGCATGGGCGGCGGGCTGACCCAGTTGACCGGCCCCGACAGCGCCTATGCGGGCATCTCTCAGCTGTGCCGCCTGAGCGAGAACCAGTCCTACCGGCTGGCGGTGTGCATCCCCATGGCAGACTACCGGAGACTGGTCTTTTCCGGCAATCTGCAGATGCTGCTCATCGGCCTGTTCATCGCCTTTTTCGTGGTGTTCTGCTGCATGAACTTCCACCGGCGCATCCTCTCGCCGGCGTTCCGGCAGTTCGAGGAAGACCGGCGGGAATCCCGGCGGCGGATGGACGAGCTGCAGCTGGAACGCCAGCAGATGCAGACTGAACTATCCCGGCTGGCGGACGTGTGCCGCAACGAGTCGGTGCCCGATGCCTTCCAGACCTTTGTGGCGGGCATCCCCACCCTGACCAAGACCGAACGCCGCATCTTTGACGGCTACGCCGCCGGGCTGCGCACCCGGGAGATCGTGGAGCAGCTGGACATCAAGGACAGCACCCTGCGCTTCCACAACAAGAACATCTACGAAAAACTGGGGGTCAGCTCCCTCAAGCAGCTGCAGCAGTTCGTGGCGATCCTGAACTCCGGCAGCGGCAGCGCCCCGGACTCCGCCCCGGACGAAAAGTGACCCAGCAAGCAATGTTTTCGTCTATACAAAAACACTTTTTGCGTTGCAAAATGCTTGTTGGGGAGTGCCCCAAACCCCTTTGATCTGCATTTTTCAATGCAGGCTGCGCGTCCCGGTGGGACGCTTTTGAGGATGTCAATCGTCACATCCCACGAAAAATCCGGTTCCTTTTTGGCGTAAGGGTCAATAGAAGAATTTGATGGTTCATGGTACAATAGCAGACGTTGCGTGTTGTGCGGTTTGCACACGAACATAGTGAAAAGGAGCTGTTGAACGTGGATACGATTTATCTGCTGCCCGGTGAGGAACGCTGCGTTGATTTTCGAGATGCCAATGGAGTCTCGAGGGTACACTACACTTATTGCTCTATCCGTGGCAAACTTTTCAACTGCACCTGCTGCACAAAGGCCGAAGCTCAGCGACTGTGTGAAGATTGGCTTGTAAAACAGGACCGCTGCTATATAAACTAAAGAACGCCGAGGGTTCCTCCCACATGGGAAGGGATTCCTCGGCGTTCTTCATTTCATGCTTTTTGATTGCCCGGTCAATAGTATCACGCGCCTTACGGCAATGCACAGATCACAGCCACTGTTTCAGCACATCGTTCAGCTTATTCAAATCAAGCGGTTTGGCGATATGCTCGTTCATGCCGGTGTTCTTTGCCAGCTGCACGTCCTCGGCAAAGGCATTTGCCGTCATGGCAATGATGGGCACTTTGCCCCGGCTGCCGGCAAGAGCACGGATCGCAGCAGTGGCTTCGTAACCATTCATGATGGGCATCTGGATGTCCATAAAAATGAGATCGTACCACTTTTCTGGCGCTTCCATCACCTTTTCGACTGCAATTTTTCCGTTTTCGGCAATGTCAATGGTCACGCCCGTCATGCCTATGATCTCGGTTGCGATCTCACGGTTCAGCGCATTATCTTCCACAAGAAGGATCCGCTTGCCCGCATAGTTTTCCTTCGCAAAGTCTTCCAGATAGTTCCGGGCGTTTTTCTCCTTCTTCCCGGATGTAAACTGCCGCAGAGTTGCCGTCAGACGAGAACGGAACAGCGGTTTTGCCATAAACGCATTCACGCCCACTGCTCTGGCTTCTTCTTCGATCTCGCTGAAATCAAAGGAAGTCAGGATGATGATCGTGACATCCTCCCCGACGCATTCCCGAATCCTTCTGGCCGTTGCGATGCCGTCCATCTCCGGCATCTTCCAGTCCAGGATCACCGCAAAATAGTCGCGGCCGGTCTTGTGCCGCGCCGCGCAGCGTTCCACGGCTTCCTTGCCGGTCAGGACCCATTCGCCCGCTATGCCGATCTCCTGAAGGGTTGCAACGGTGCTTTCGCAGCAGGTCTTGTCGTCGTCCACGACCAGTACCGGCAGATCGAGCAGTTCTTTTTCCTGTTCCTTCTCGTTCTCCTGAAGCTTCAGATAGACCGTGACCGTGATCTTCGTTCCCTTGTTGGGAGCGCTTTCGACCTGAATGTCACCATTCATCAGGTTGACGATGTTTCTTGCAATGGCCATGCCAAGACCGGTGCCCTGCACTTTGGTCGTCCGGTGATCGTCTGCCCGGCTGAACGGCTCGAACATGATCTTCTGGAATTCCGGCGTCATACCGATGCCGTTGTCCTCGATGGAAAACTCGTAGCAGCCAAGCTCCGAGAAGCCGTTCGGTTTTTCCTTGATCGTAAGGGTGATGTTTCCTCCATCCGGGGTATACTTGACGGCGTTGCTCATCAGGTTCACAAAGATCTGCTGGATGCGCAGACTGTCGCCGCAGACAGCTTCGTGCTCGATGTGCTCAACATGGACTTCGAGCTGATGGTGGTGCTCGTCGATTGCCGGTTTTGTGAGGGTGAGCAGGTTATCGACCAGCTCCGGCAGGCTGAAATCCTCCTCGGCAAGGCTCATTCGCCCGCTCTCGATTCTGGCCATATCCAGCACTTCATTGATCAGTCCCAACAGATGACGACTCGACTTTGTGATCTTGCCAAGGCACTCGACCACCCTGTCCTGGCTCTCGATATTCGCACCCGCAATGGCGGTCAAACCAACGATTGCATTCATTGGTGTACGGATATCATGGGACATATTGGAGAGAAATTCTGTCTTGGCGCGGCTTGCGTTTTCTGCCGCCCGGTACGCATCCTTCAGTGCCTTATGGGATTCGATCTCGGCCTTTTTCTCCTGTGACACATCCATAGATGCCAACAGTGCTTTGACCAGCTTTGTGCCATCCCACTCCAGCGGAATGAAGGAAGCGATCTTATAGGTGTTCTCATCCATGGAGCAGTATTCAAATTTGTAGATGTCGTTCTCGCCCTGCAGATTCTTGCGGATATTTTCCGGTGAGAACAATGCGTCTATCGCCGCCAATGGCTCCAACGTCTTATACCTTACAGCCACCTGCTCCACAAAATCATGGTAGGTTCCCGTCGGCGCGTATATCATTTCACCTTGCAGATTATAGAACCGGTACCGGTCATTCTCCAGATCGCAGACGACAAAGCGGTCCAGCAGACGCACCATACTCTTGATCAAAAGATCCATCGATGCGTTATCTGAGGCCATCTGCATCCGCCGTGCCGTCTCTGCTTTGGACTCTGTGATGTCCCGCAGAAAAATCATCGCATATTCGGAATCTTCGATCTCGCCGCGCATGACCACGTTGCTGACCCATCGTTCCTCCCCATCCAGAACGATGCGGCACTCCTGACGCAGCTCCGTCTCAAGCCCCTTTAGTTTTTCCGTGATGTAGGCGCGATTGTAGAAATCCGTTACAGACTTTTTGTCCTCTTCAACCACATAGTTATCCACAAGGAATCTGACTAGTCCATCCCATGTGTGGTTCTGCTCAAAGGCCGTCATCAAAGAGGGCTCCACTTTAAAAGTGTCAAAGGTGTTCTTTTCCAGATTTACATAGTATTCGCAGAGGTTTGCGCTGGTAAATGCACGGTGAAATGCCGCTGCCCGCTGCGCCTGCATCCGGCTTCTTTTTTCCGCGTCAATGTTGCTGATGATTCCGGCAATTCGATTGGCCGAACCATCCAGACGGCGTATCACCTCCGCCGATGCCCGGAACCAGTGGTATTGGCCATCCTGCATTTTCAGTCGGTACTCAACATTATACTTCGTAGCATTGGTTTTGTCCGCAATCGCTTCCAAAAGCAGCTGCATTACCCGGTCATAGTCCTCCGGGTGCAGAAGGTTCGACCACGAATCCAGTTTGTTCGGAAAATCCAGAATGTCATGATATCCAAGGATCTGCCGGAACGCATGGCTCCAGTTCACATGAACGATCTCACCGTTTTCATTACACTCAAAATACCATAGTGCAGAATGGATGGATTCATTAACCAGCGCAAGGTTCTCATACGCCCAGTTCATCTGTACTGACATGATCCAGATCGGTGTTCCATCCGTATCGACTGCATCTTTTTTGTAGAGACGCACATAGACGGGAGCCCCATCTGCCGTGAGGATCCGGCCTTCCCCTTCGCCTTGGAGCTGACGAAAGCGTGCATTGTCGAGGAATGCGGCATCTTTCTTATAGAAAAGATTCTTCAGCGAACCCTTTGTCTGTTCCATCAGGGATGCATAGCTGTGGTTCAGATTATGCAGCAACAGATCACTGACCGACAGGATCGACAATTCGGCATCATAGTACCCGGTAATGGTTCCGACACCGCCATTATGATAGATCGTCTCCTGCATGGCCTGAAATGCATTTTTTCCCAGCCTTACCGTATCGGAAGTGTAGATTTCATCTGTAAGTCTTCTATCGAATTTCATTTTCATCCTCGTAGGGTTTTGACCCCGCCGCACGCTTCAATTCTGGTATGTCTTTTATGGTCAACTGGCATACTGATTTGTGATCAAGCTTGTACAGTATAACTAGTATAGTATACTTGCGCAGTGTTTCGTTTTCAAGCGCTAATTGGCATTGGCTGTGTAAAAAAGAGAGGCCAATCTGTGTGAAAATTTACGCAAGTTGATCCCTGTACTTTTCCACGATCCGGCTATCCGTATAGACAGTCGCCCTGCGATGCGGTATACTCGAACCAAATCAACATTTTCAGGAGGAAAATCATGGTGGGAGAAAACAACAAGGTCGTCATTGTTACCGGAGGAAGCTCCGGCATCGGGCGGTGCACGGCATCCGCTCTGAAGGAGAACGGCTGCATCGTCTATGAGTTCAGCCGCAGAAATATCCCTATGGAGGGCGTTACCCATCTGTCTGTCGATGTGACCGATGAAGATGCGGTCAACGCCGCTGTGCAGCAGGTCATCCAAAAAGAGACCAAAATTGATGCGGTGGTCAACTGTGCAGGCTTTGGCATTTCCGGTGCGGTGGAGTTTACGTCCATGGAGCAAGTCAAAGCACAGTTTGATGTGAACTTTTTCGGGACAGTCACTGTGAATAAAGCGGTTCTCCCCTTCCTGCGCCATCAAGGGAAGGGGCATATTGTGAACATCAGCTCTGTTGCTGCCGTAGCGCACATTCCGTTCCAGACCTTCTACTCCGCAAGCAAAGCCGCCGTTTCCTCTTACTCTTATGCTCTGGCAAATGAAGTCAAGCCCTACGGCATCCATGTTACCGTCGTAGAATTGGGTGACATCTGCACCGGATTTACAAAAGCACGTCAGAAAAGCATTCTCGGCGATGATGAATACGGCGGACGTATCTCCCGGAGCGTCAGTCAGATGGAGCACGACGAGCAAAACGGCATGGACCCGGCACGCATTGGACGGTACATCGCCGGTATTGTGGAGAAAAAGAAGCCGGCGGTCGTTTATGTTGCCGGTGCACAGTATAAGTTCCTGAGCCTGCTGTGCAAGCTTCTGCCCGCCGCAGCACGCGGAAAGATCGTAGGGAAAACATACGGGTAACAGGCGCATTGCTCCGCAAAGCTGCTATATAAACTAAAAAATCCGCCGAGGATGCCTCCCAACAGGGAAAGCTCCTCGGCGACTTTTTTAACGTGTCTGTGTTTTCTCGGTGGTGTTCTTTTCCTCTGCAAAAAAACGTTCTACATTTTTCTGTGCCCGAACTAGTTTCTGCATCTCATTCCTTGCCTTGCGGTAGTCCGGGTATTGTCCTCATACTGGTCAACCTCCCTACCAAAAACAGCCCTCCCGGCCGTCATGGTCAGGAGGGCTGTTTTCAGTCGATAAGCTTTACAATTCCAGCCGCATGGAGATCAGTTCTTGAAATCCAGCGTTCCGAGAGCGAAAACCTTTTGGGTTTCTGCCATATTCCACAAATCCTGCCGTCTGGTACATGGAGATTGCTCTTGCGTTCTCCGCCACTACATCCAGCTCCAACTGAGCGTATCCGGCGGTTTTAGCGCAATGGATACAGGCTTCCATCAAGGCTCGCCCGATCCCCAGACCCCAATACTCTTTTAGGATGCTGACGCCAAATTCGGCACGATGCGCCACTTTATACTGCGCTCCGATTGCATCAATTCCAGCAGTTCCTGCCACTTTACCGTCCACAAAGGCGATCAGTTCGATCTCATTCGGACTGGTTGCTTTTTTCTCCAAGTAGCGGCTTTCCTGTTCCGCATCAAAGTGATTTTCATCGGGATAACTCAGCAGATAATCTGTTTCTGCGTGTGTCAAATCAAAGTTTTCAAGCACAGCGCTTCCATCGGATGCCACACCGTTTCGGATGTGGACTGCCAGTCCTTTTGGAGTGATAATCGTTTGATCGTATTGCATTTTTCCTCCTGAATCTCTCAATCCGCTGCGCCTGCTAATTTCAAAAATTTCTTATCCGACTGGATGCCCTGTGTCACGAATTTCCCATCACGGAACAATGCGTATGTTGTGACAGGTGCGGGCACATTCTGTGCCGTCTCTTTCTCTGTGACGTGGATGGCTTTGAACGGAATCCCATGTTCCTTTGCGGCCTCCTGCACCTTTGGCACCCAATAATAGGTGTAGGGGCACTGGTCGGTATAGT
>ERZ772892.2677-NODE-2677-length-14530-cov-2.809119_pt1 | contig 14530 bp, 12 predicted proteins | sample MGYA00512126_ERZ772892 | MGnify/ENA primary metagenome ERZ772892 (study PRJEB29015, sample SAMEA2737697) | human gut metagenome | biome: human gut; feature: human-associated habitat; material: faeces | place: China | collected 2012 ... | reverse complement strand
CTCAGGGCTGCCGATATAGAATTAGATCAGTTGTTTGTGGCAGTAAAGGATTATCAACTGGAGCCGGAGCCAACGAAAAACCTGATAGATTTTTGTATGAACCATCAGCTTTCAATGACAAATCTGTTGTTACTTGGTATTCGTACATATCTGTCAAAGATGAATCATGGACAGGAAGATATTACGATAGAAAACTTCATTTCAAGACGATCTACCCATGATGAATGGACCTCCGGTGGTAGTCGAACTATTATGTTTCCATGTAGAACTGTGATTTCGGCAGATACTGATTTCCTGTCGGCAGCATATGAGATCCAGAATATGCAGAATCGGATCTATATGCACAGTAACTATGATCCGGCGTTGATCAGAGAGGAGATGCAGAAACGATATCATACACCGAAGAATACAGCCTATGAAAGCTGTTACCTTACTTATCAGCCGATGCCGGTAAAATTGGATAATCCTCATCTGGTACAAATTCCACAGCATGCAAAATGGTTTGCAAATGGTGCAGCTACAAAGAAAATGTATCTGACAGTATCTCATACAGATAATGGAGGTATGAATTTTTCATATCATTACCAGACCGCACATTTGGCAGAACATGATATGGAATTGTTATATTACTATATGATGCGGATATTGTTTAAAGGAATCGCGGAACCTGATATGAGCATCGGAGAAATCATGGAACAGGTATAAAATAAAACATATAAAGGAGAAATTAGTATGACACAGGAAATGCAATTTAAGAAAATCATAGCACAGTATTGTGATGTTAAGCCGGAGGAGATGACAAACGATATGAAGTTCAGAGAAGATCTGGGCTTTAGTTCGCTTGATTTTATGTCTTTCTTGGGAGAAATCGAAGACACATTTGACATTGAACTGGAGGAAGACGATGCACTGCATGTATTCACAATTGTAGAAGCACTTGATCTGTTAGAGCGATTACAGCAGGAAACTGTATAATCAGAGAATATAAGTATATGATCGCAGCAAGTATGTGCGGAGGTATAATAAGATATGTTAATTCGTGATATTTTGGAAGAAAGCGAAAAAAAGTTTTCAGAAATAAAGGCAGTAAAATGGTTGAAGAAAAAGGAAATCTGTGATAGAAGCTACCGGGAGCTGATGGAGAATGCCAAGTCTGTCAGAAAAGGATTGTGTGAGGAAAGCTTTCAGGGAAAGCATATAGCATTGATCGGTAGTAGTTCTGTGGAATGGATAGAAGCTTATCTGGGAATTATAACAGGTCAGGCAGTAGCCGTTCCTCTTGATGCAGGACTTCCGGTAGAGGATTTGATAGATCTTCTGAATCGTTCAGATGCGGAAGCACTCTTTTTAAGTCCTAAAATTCAGACCTTGTCGGAACGGATACTGGAGGAATGTCCAAAACTGAAAAAAATCTGGATATTACAGGAAGAAAAAATCGAAACAAATCAGAAAAAAGTTGCATCTGTAGCAGAATTAATGACGTCAGGTATAAACGGTACAGATGATTTTGCAGCACCGGATCCGGAAGATATTGCTACGATCATTTTCACCTCCGGAACTACAGGAAAGAGTAAAGGTGTTATGCTGACACAGAGAAATCTGGCAGAAAATGTAAAATCTGTTAATTATACTGCAGAGCCCGGAACCATAGTATTAAGTGTTTTACCGATTCATCATGCATTTTGCCTTGTTATGGATTGGCTCAAAGGTTTTTCCTTTGGAGCAACGGTGTGTATCAATGATTCTCTGTTGCATATGGTAAAAAATATGGGCGTCTTTCATCCTGATATTATGCTGATGGTACCTTTGATGGTAGAAACAATCTACAAACGTCTTTCGGCAATGAACCCGTTGATCCCAAAGAAAATAGTTGCAGCCAAGGCATTTGGGGGAAAGCTGAAAACAATATTTACAGGTGGAGCACATCTGGATCCGTTTTATATTGAGAAATTTGCAGAATATGGTGTAAATATTTATGAGGGATATGGAATGTCGGAATGTTCGCCTGTTATCAGCAGCAATGTACCGGAAGATCATAAGCCCGGTTCTATAGGACGACCGCTTTCCAATGTTGAGATTTCTTTTGAGGATGGCGAGATTCTGGTACGGGGCAGCAGCGTTATGAAGGGTTATTATCAGATGCCGGAAGAGACTGCAGAGACCTTAAAAGGTGGATGGCTGCATACGGGAGATAAAGGATATCTGGATAAAGACGGATTCTTATTTATCAATGGAAGAATAAAAAATCTGATCATTCTTTCAAACGGAGAAAATATATCACCGGAGGAAATAGAAAATAAACTTGCTCTTGGAAAACTGGTGGGAGAGGTGATTGTGACAGGAGAGAACAATGGCCTTATTGCAAGAATCTATCCGGATCAGGATGCTGTCTCGGCAAAACGGATGAACGAGGAAACAATCAGATCAGAGCTTCAGGCATTTATTGACAGTTATAATAATACGCAGCCGACCTATCGTCGGATTACGGGGTTGATTATTCGTAAATATCCATTTATCAAGAGTGCAACTAAGAAGATAAAAAGGCAGGAAGTTCTGATTGATGAAGCACTTTAAGACAGATAAGGAAGTATACCTGTGAGAAATGACTGTGTCAGTATCCCAGCAATGATTTCTTCGGAACTCTCAAAATTTTCTCTTGTCCATTTATGGAGAACACCCAAGGTACTGCCAATGCTGCATGCGATCATATAGGAGACCTCTTCCTTGGAGTGCATGGAAGGCGTTGTTTTCCGGGTGGCATCTGTTACATAACGATGGAACATAGTTAAAGCCTTTTCAAAGAATTCATCGCCTCTTGGACTCCGGAGAATATTTGCCAGAAACGGATTCGTTTTGGTATAATTACAAATTGTCAGAAAGAAAGATTTGCATATATCCTGATTGTTTTCAGGATGAAAGTCTTCCATGAGGGTGAAAATATCCTGGATAGTTTTATCTTCAACAGCAGTTATAAGAGCTGGAATATTTTCGTAGTGGTTATAGAATGTACTGCGGACAATTCCGGCTCTTTTTATGATGTCGGTCACGGTTATTTTTTCTATTCCTTTTTCTTTCAATACCAATAAAAATGCATCACAAATGGTATCTTCAATAAAGCAGTAGCGTTCATCGGATATTTCATGCAACATAGTGGTCTCCTTTCTGATGTGTATTTATTTTATCACAGTTTTTATACAACCGGGTAAAAATGTAATGAAAATAGCCCCTTTTTCTGTATTTATGTAAAAAAAGTTTATAATATCTTTATTTCCCTTACGAAATATGGTAACATGTGAAAGTAAATTCGAAAACAGAGGAAAAGCAGATGAAGTACAGATGCGTGGTTTCAGATTTGGACAGAACGATTTTAAGACGGGATGGGATTTCCCATAGAACAAAGGAAGTTCTTGAAAAACTGGCAGACAGCCACGTTATTTTTATTCCGGCAAGTGGAAGATCTGTTTATTCCATTCCAGAATGCATCCGGGAGATTCGGGGTGTCCGGTATGCGATCACATCCAATGGGGCAGCAATCTATGATTTATCAGATGATCATTCAGTATATAATTTAAAATTACGACCGGAAGTACCGGAGCAGATATTTGATCTGGTTACGGATAAAGATGTATTCTTTGAATGTTTTATAGACGGTAGAGGATATACATCTGAGATATATTATGAGAATCCAATGAATTTTGGAGAGTCAGAGGATATCAGTGCTTATGTAAGAAGCACCAGAACGCCGGTGCCTGATATAAGGCAGTTTATTTTACAGCATAATACGGAGTTGGATTCGATTTCGATTGTAGGACCGACAGAGAAAAAATACCGTATCATGCATGAATTAACACAAAATATCCATACTGTTTATGTAACATCCGGAGCGCCGCGATTGATCGAGATATCTGATCGTCATTCCGGCAAACATAATGGGTTAAAGGAAATTTTACGATTCCTTGGAATATCAATGGAAGAAACAATTGCTTTCGGTGATGGAGATAATGACAGTGAGATGTTAGCAGAAGCCGGACTTGGTGTTGCGGTTTTAAATGCGACAGAGTGTTGCAAGGAAGCGGCGGATCTTGTGATCGGTGATTATCTGGATGACAGTGTAGCCGAATTTCTGGAAGAAACAGTGCGGTAACGGCACACAGAATTTTGATTATAAAGCATGGCATATATCTGTAGTGAGGGACAGGTAGACAACCAATGCTTTTAATAAGAATAAACAAAAGAAAGGAAGGGAAATATGGATAAATTTTTCCACATTTCAGAGCGCGGTTCTAATGTTCGTACAGAGATTATGGCCGGACTCACAACATTTTTTGCCATGGCATACATTGTCCTGGTAAACCCAAATCAGGTAGCAGCAGATGGTAAGGCTGGATGGCTTGTTGCAGAAGGCGCAAGCGCAGCAGAAGTAGGCAGGGTATGGAATGCAGTATTTATCGCATCCGTTCTTGTGGCTGTTATCGGTACACTTCTTATGGCATTCCTTGCCAGAATGCCGTATGCACAGGCATGTGGTATGGGACTGAATTCATTCTTCTGTACCTCATTTGTATCCGGTGCATTCTTTGCAGGTTGCAGCGTGATTGAAGGTTATCAGTCGGGTCTTGTTATCATCCTGTTATCAGGTATTGTATTCCTGATCCTGTCCGTAACCGGACTTCGTAAGTACATTGCGACAGCCATGCCGGAATGTCTGAAGAAATCAATACCGGCCGGTATCGGTTTGTTCATCGCATTGGTTGGTTTAAAGGGCTCAGGTCTTGTACAGGCGAACAAGTATACACTGGTACAGATCTTTGATTTCCATGGAGCAATCTCAGGCGCAGAGACACCGGCAGCTGCATGGAAAGCAGTTATTCCACCGGTTGTAACTATCATCGGTATTATCCTGATCGCAGTTCTTGCAAAGTTAAATGTAAAGGGAAATATCGTAATCGGTATCATTGTTTCCACAGTTCTTTATTATGTATTTAATCTGGAGACACCATCTTTTGATGTATCCAGCATCGGTCAGTCTTTCAAAGACTTTGGCGAGATCGGTTTCCTTGGATGCTTCAAGGCGGATGCATGGAGAAATGCATTTGAAAGCCCATATGTTGGTGGCGTGTTCTCAGGTATCATGCTGATCGTTGCATTCTGTCTGGTAGATATGTTTGATACGATCGGAACCTTATATGGAACCGCATCACAGGCAAATATGTTAGATGAGAATGGTGACCCGATCAACTTAGATAAGAGTATGATGTGCGACTCTATCGGTACAGCAGCAGGTGCTATTCTTGGTACATCGACATGTACAACCTTCGTTGAGTCAGCATCCGGTATCGCAGCAGGTGGTAGAACAGGTCTTGCAAGTTTAGTTACAGCAGCCTGCTTCGCAGTATGTCTGTTCTTAAGCCCAATCGCAGGTGTGATCCCAACATGTGCAACAGCTCCGGCACTGATCTTTGTAGGTGTATTAATGGCTAAGAACTTTGCCAAGATCGATATGGATGATATGCGTTCAGCAGTTCCTGCGTTCCTTACCTTCCTTATGATCCCATTAACCTATTCTATCTCAAATGGTATCGGTGTAGGATCAATTTCATACGTTCTGATTACCTTATTCACAGGTAACTACAAGAAGAAAGATATCGTTGTAACGATCATCGCAGCGTTATTCGTTGTAAAGTTCATCTTTGTTACAATGTAAAAATATCATCATTTTATTAAAAGAAAATACCGGCAGCCACATTCCTTTTAAGTGGCTGCCGGTATTTTTATGCATAAAAAATATGCACCAGAGTGGAATCGAACCACCGCACACGGCTCCGGAGGCCGTTGCTCTATCCACTGAGCTACTGGTGCATGACTTATATATAATACAATATTTCGCTGAAATAATCAAATATTTTCTTATATTTCTTCGCTGAATTATGAATACTTCCTGGATGAACTTGCAAAATACAGAACAGAATGGTAGAATTTTGTCGATATAAAATATGAAAAGGAGCATAGGAAAATTGAATCATAAAAAAAACAGTTTTCTTGGTGATATATATATAAAGACAAAAGAAGGAGAGATCGTGATCCGGGCTGGAATGAAGCTTGCGATCGGCTGGGTGATATTTGCATTATTGTGTTCCTGTTATGTGTACGCATTTTTTATCAGAAAACCCAAAATTGTGCCGGGAGAAAATAATACGGTTGAGCTGACGATTCCGGAGAATGCATCATATAAGAAAAGTGATGTTTCAGAGATTAATGATCTGGTTAGTAAGTATCTTACGGCAAAAGCAGCCTGTGATCAGGCAACGTTACAGTCACTGGTGATGGATCCAACCGAGTTTGATGATATGTCAGTATTGGAAAACTCTGCAAAATACCTAAAAGGTTTTGAAGATACGACCTGTTATCTGGCAGATGGTTATGCAGAAGGAGAATATGTTGTGGTTGAATTGTCCTATATGGACATTGCGGACGTAGAATCAAAGCCGCTTGATATCGTGACCTTCTATATTATAACAGACCAGGACGGTTCGTATAAGATCGCTAATGGGGAGCTGTCAAATGCACAGCTTTCTTATCTGAACAGCTTTAAGGCATCAAAGGATATTCAGGATATCTATGTTCATGTAAAAGAGAATACAGAATATCTTCTGGATACAGATAAAACATTCCGGGCATTTTATGATTTGATCAGCAAACCGGCTACAACAGAGAATACTGCAGCTACACCGGAAGATGCACAATAGGAAGGATATTTTAGCTGATTCTGCAAATGTGTGAACCAGTTAGCAGTAGGTTTGTAAGCAGATATCAAGACATAAAAAAGTTCCATAAAAGAATTCTTCGGATATGACAGAATTCTGATACGGAACTTTTTTGTTTTATTATTTGCCTTATATAATATAGAAGTTACAGACGACCGTCCGCAGACATACTAGATAGCATTTTCTTCATTTACAGGAGATACAATACCGATGTCGATTCCACGAGTTTGAACAGGAGTGGAGAATACGATCTGTGTTTCTGTATTTCCGAATCTCTGTAGCTGGCCAATGAAAGAATCTAGTTCCATTGTGCTTGGGAAACAGACCTTCATCAACATAGAGTAGGCACCGGTCACACAATTACATTCCAGTACATTGGGGCAGGCATCGATAAAGGGATAAAAGGTTGGTTTCTGTTTTGGATCGAGTGCCATGTGTATAAATGCGGTAATGTGATACCCCAGAGCTTCCGGGTTGATGCCTGCATGGTATCCGGTGATTACACCTGCCTTTTCCAGCCGGTCGATTCTTGCGGATACCGCAGGAGAGGAGAGAAATACTTTATTTGCCAGATACTTTAAAGGGGTTCTGGCATTGTGCTGTAATAAATGTAATATTTTCTTATCGATATTATCCATATATTCACGTCCTTTATAAAATGTTATAACTTCAGCTTCTAAATTTAAATACAAAAAAAGGTGCGTTTCCGTAGAAACACACCTTTGCGTTTGCCTTATTATACGTCGGAAAAAGAGAAAAAACAAGCCCCGAAATTGAAAAGTTGTAATTGTTTACTTTTAATGATCAGAATGGTATGATTAAAAGGATATGGTTATAAAGAAAACAGATAAAAAGAGCGGCAAAACAGTCGCAGCAGAGAGACAGAACAGGAAGGGTCATGATATGGCAGAAGGCATTCGAATTAATAAATATTTGAGCGAAGCTGGCATTTGTTCCAGACGTGCGGCAGATGAATATATATTAAAAGGCAGGATCACAATAAATGGGAAGCCTGCGGAAATGGGACAGAAGATAGAGGCAAATGACAGGGTAATGGTCGATGGAAAGCCTGTAAGAAAGCGTGAAGAGACAGTTATTCTTGCATACAATAAACCACTGGGACTGACCTGCACGGCAAGTCATGATGATCCGGATAACATCTTTGATCATATTAAGTATCCGATCCGATTGCAGTATGTAGGAAGATTAGATAAGGATTCACAGGGATTACTGCTTTTGACAAACGATGGAGACCTGTCAAACAGTATCCAGAAGTCAGTCAATAATCATGAGAAGGAATATCGTGTCCGTGTGAATAAGCCGATCACGGACGAATTTTTAACACAGATGGCGGCAGGTGTTCCGATTCTTGATACGGTGACAAAAAAATGTCGTTTGTATAAGATCGATAATTATTCCTTTAAGATCATAATTACACAGGGGCTGAATCGCCAGATCCGCCGAATGTGCGAATATTTTGGATATAAGGTCGTAAATCTGAAACGGCTTCGAGTGATCAATATTCGTCTGGGGAATCTGAGACCGGGTGAGTACCGCCATTTGACAAAGGAAGAAGAAACAGAACTCAGACGTTTAGTGGAACGAAAAGAAGAAGTAAAAACAAAGCGGGAAGAAGCACAGCCGGATAATAAAAATGAACAGAATGTTGTTGGAAATAAGAGGTATGTCAGTTGGAAAAGAGAGACAGAATCAAAGAATTAGTTGAAAAACTGAATGAGGCATCAAAGAAATATTATCAGGAAGATACCGAGATCATGAGCAATCTGGAATATGATGCCTTGTATGATGAACTGGTAGAACTTGAAAAAGAGACAGGAATTGTAATGTCGAACAGTCCGACGGTTCATGTCGGATATGAGATTGTAAGTGAGCTTCCGAAAGAGGCTCATGAGCATCCAATGCTTTCTCTGGATAAGACCAAGAGTGTGGAAGCACTGGCAGCATGGCTTGGCACACATCAGGGTGTGATCTCATGGAAGTTAGATGGTCTTACCGTTGTCCTTACCTATGAGAATGGCACGCTTGTAAAAGCAGTAACCAGAGGAAATGGCTTAGAGGGCGAGGTTATAACGAACAACGCAAGAGTATTTGCAAATATTCCGAAAGAGATTCCATATAAGGGTAAGCTGACGATCCGTGGAGAGGCAGTTATCAAGTATTCAGATTTTGAGAAGATAAATGAGCAGATCGCAGATGCAGATGCAAAATATAAAAACCCGAGAAACTTATGCAGCGGCTCTGTCAGACAGTTGAATAACCGCATTACAAAAGAGAGAAATGTACATTTCTTTGCCTTTAATCTGGTGGATGGAGAAGATGTGGACTTTAAGAATTCCTTTTCCTATGAATTAGACTGGCTGGAGCAGCAGGGCTTTGATGTCGTAGAGCATTATTTGATTGATGCTGATAAGCTGCCGGAGCGTGTAGCAAAGTTTGCAGAACAGATTGAGCAGAACGATTTTCCTTCGGATGGTCTGGTACTGGTGTTAGAAGATCTTGCATATGGAAAGAGTCTCGGTAGAACAGCGAAGTTCCCAAGAGATAGTATGGCATTCAAATGGGCGGATGAACAGGCAGTGACCCATCTGCAGTATGTGGAGTGGAGCCCTTCCAGAACGGGACTTATCAATCCGGTTGCAGTATTTGATCCGGTGTCTCTTGAAGGAACAACAGTCAGCCGTGCAAGTATCCATAATGTCAGTATCCTTCGGTCGTTGCAGCTTGGGATCGGAGATGAAATCTCGGTCTATAAGGCAAATATGATCATTCCGCAGATTGCCGAAAATCATACCAGAAGTGGAAATGTATCGATTCCGGAATCCTGTCCTGCCTGTGGTGGTCTGACAAAGATCGTGACGGAGGGAGAGGGTGTAGATCAGGTAGAGACCCTTTATTGTACCAATGAATTCTGCCCTGCAAAGAAGTTAAAATCATTTGCTCATTTTGTATCCAGAAATGCTATGAATATTGACGGCCTCTCAGAAGCCACGATAGACAAATTTATTGAACAGGGATATCTGGATCATCTGGATGATCTCTATCACCTGAATCGTCATGAAGAAGAGATCGTTGAGTTGGAAGGCTTTGGAGAGAAGTCTTATGCGAAGCTGATTCAGGCTGTTGATACATCCAGACACACAACGATGAACCGTTTTGTCTATGGCCTTGGAATTCCTGGGGTCGGAGATGCAACAGCGAAGCTGATCTGCAAACATTTTAAAAATAACCTGGATCAGATCATGCATGCGGATGTAGAAGCATATACAGAGATTGATGGAATCGGAACAGTGATCGCAGAGGAAATTGTAAGATATTTTAAAAATCTGTCGAATTGTGCTATTATAGATAGGTTGCTTCGTGAATTAGAGTTTGAAGCAGAGACTGAAACGGTACCACAGACGCTTACAGGTATTACCTTTGTAATAACCGGAAGTCTGGTACAATTTGCAAACCGGGATGAGATGAAGCAGTATATCGAAGACCGGGGCGGAAAGGTAGCAGGTTCTGTATCTTCAAAGACCGGATATCTGGTCAATAACGATGTGACATCCACATCTTCGAAGAATAAAAAAGCACAGAGTCTGGGAATACCGATCATTTCAGAAGCGCAGTTTCTGGAACAGTTTTCCTGATAATATAGAAACAGAAAAATGGCAGTTGGAATAGAAAGGACTTGATAGAAAATGCCAATTAGAGTTGACGATGATTTACCGGTAAAGAAAATACTGGAGGATGAGAATATCTTTGTGATGGGTTCAGACAGAGCCATCCGTCAGGATATCCGTCCGCTTGATATATTGATATTGAACCTGATGCCTTTAAAGCAGGATGCAGAATTACAGCTTATGAGAAGTCTGTCAAATACGCCGCTTCAAGTGAATATTTCCCTGATCCGTACGATGACATATGAATCCAAGCATGCACCAAAAGGCCATCTGGAACGGTTCTACACCGATTTTTCCAGCATCAAAGATCGGAAATGGGATGGATTCATTATCACAGGAGCACCGATCGAGAAGATGGAATTTGAAGATGTAGAATACTGGGATGAATTAAAAGAAATCATGGACTGGTCGGAGAAAAATGTAACCTCCACGATCCATATCTGCTGGGGCGCACAGGCAGGTCTGTATTATCGGTATGGGGTGCAGAAGTATGAGCTGGATAAGAAATTATCAGGAATCTATATGCATCATACCTTCCACAGAAAGACACCGCTTGTTCGTGGGTTTGATGATATTTTTTATGTACCGCATTCCAGATATACAGGTGTAGACAAAGATGAGATCGTAAAAAATCCGCATCTGGAGATCGTAGCGGAGTCCGATGAGGCAGGTCCTTATCTGATCATTGGCGATGAAGGAAAGAATATATTCGTAACCGGACATCCGGAATATGATATTCTGACGCTTGATAAAGAATATAAGCGTGATCTTGCAAAGGGACTGAATCCGGATATTCCGGTAAATTATTATCCGGACAACGATCCAAGCAAGACACCGATCAAATCTTGGCGCTGCCATGCTAATACATTATATGCCAATTGGCTGAATTATTACGTATACCAGATAACCCCATATTTATGGACAGAAAAGGCGGATAAAAAGAAAGATGAAACAGCAGAATAAACGATTAATACTTCTATGTATAGCAGCTTTGTTGATATTGTTTATGGGAGCCGGGAAAAATACCGGAAATGTGCAGGCTGCGGAATCAGTAAAGAAACAGGAATTATCACAGGACGAGAACACACATACATTTTCAAATGCCAGTGACGGTTCCTTCCAATATAATTATGCAGTAAAGTCAGATTACTATAAAGGTATGGGTGTAGATGAGAGCACCGGACTGAAATATGCACTTGTAAGCTATGATGAGAAGCTGTGGGCGGTTGTAGTAACTAAGAAAAGTGAGTTTAATGGTTCCTATGATACCAGCTCTTATACAGGCAAGATGTCATTGAAATTTAAGCCGGCAACGACAAAGACCGTGCTTCGGTTTTCAAAAAATAAAACCGGAAACACAGCTCTTGAAAAATGCTTTTACTATAGTGACGATTATTCCATTCTGACAACCGGTTTTTCAAAGGATATATATTACATTGACGGAACACCGGTAAAAGGAATCAAGAAGGTAGCAGGAACGTATTATTTCTTCCGGAAAGGAAAGCGGGTGGATGAAACCGGCTGGTATCCATATGGAAGATCACAGGTATATGTAAAGGATGGAAAGGCAATATTCCGCTTTTCAGGAGATGCCTGTTATTCATTTACAAATGGCAAGAAACAGCGTGTAACGGATCGTTACATCAGCGTTAAAGGCACAGTGTACTGGTTTGATGCAGCGGGTGCACTGGCACAGGGAATGAAACAGGCCGGCGGAGAATATTATTATCTGCGGGATGGTGTAAGCCGTCGGAACTATTATAAAAAGGTTGATCGTTATGGCTATTATTTTGGCGAAGATGGCAAAGCAGTAAGAGATACATGGGTAAATGTAAAAAATGCCATGATGTATTTTAATGCAAATGCACGTAATACAAAGACCTATTATCTGGATGGATATAAGGACAGCGAGCGGATCGGAATGTATAAGATCTACAGTAAAAACAAATGGAATTTTGTAACAGATGGCATTTATAAGATCGATGGCTCATTTGTATATTTTAAAAATGGAAGACATTATACATCAACCAGATGGTACAGCTCAAATGATACGACCATGTATTATATCCGAAAGGGAGAAGTGCTCTATAAACGAAAACAGTCCGGAAACGGATATGTGCTGTATCAGGCAAATGGAGTCAGATGGAAGAAAGTTTCCAGTATGTGGGCGCCATATAATAAAGGAAAAACCTTTTACTATGATAAAAATGGAACAAGTCTGTACCGGTATTTTAATGCCAGCTATTCAAAGAGCAAATACAGGAACACAGTATGGATCTATGATGCAGGAAGTTCCGGATGGCAGCAGGTAACAGATAAATTATTAAATATTCATTCGGATTATTATTATATACCGGAAGATGGCGTGATAAAGGCAGAAGAGGGCTGGCAGACCATTGACAAAAAAACTGCAGTCTATACGGATGCTTCCGGAAAAGTATCAAAATACATATATTATGACAAGACCGGAAAATATTCCATATACAGAGAAGGACAGAAGCTGGATCAGATCGTTCCGGGGATTGTTACTGTCCAGATCAATGGCAAGACGGTATATTACCTGATGAATGAACAGGGACAAAGTGTATCTGGAAGTCAGTCCGTGGATGGATATCTATATGACTTTGATAAATATGGACGTGCATATAGCAGACGACTGGAAGGTTCTGTTTACTGGGATACGGATGCATGGATGAAGCGCGTGATCCTGGCATATCTGGGTAAGACAAATATATATTGCAATGTATTTGTCGATCAGGCATTTGCACTTGCTGGTGGAGATGATCCATCGCAGAAACTTGCGGTTCAGTATACAAGTCCGGAAAAAGGCGGTATCCTGTTAGATCGGATGTATACCGGAACGGAATGGGGCGGTGCCGGAACTGTGACCGGAAAAGTTGTTCTGTCAGATGGGAAAAGCTGGATGAAACAGGATTCGATTCAGTTGAATTCAGATATTGTAGATTTCTCATATGATGCATTAACTCCGGGAGACGTGATCGTATATTATAAAAACGGAGAGACAGAGGCAAGCCATGTTTCCCTGTTTCTTGGTAAGTTTAAAAATGCGGCAGCGGTTAAGAAATATCTGATCCGGATGGGTGTTTCCAAACAGTTGGCGGAAGCCTGTGTCAAGGACTGGGGCGCTTATTATGATAATGATGGAACTTACTGGTGTATTCACGGTGGAATGGGAAGCAGTAGTCAGGTCTATATCAGTAACAGTACTTATTGTATTCCGGCATCCGGCAATACATATACATATGGAAGAAAGATCATAAATGTGATCGACTGATAATACAAAAGCATTAGAATGCGGATATTGCATGGTTGTATGTAACTTACAACAGCAAATTGTCCGTATCTAATGCTTTTTTAGATGTTTATTCCTCAGAAGATAATTCTTCCCACTGTTCATACATCGTGTTCAATTCTTCTTCTACAGAATTTCGTTCTTTTGTCAGATCATTTAACAGTGCAACATTTGTTGCATTTTCAGGAACCAGAAATTCTTCATCAATTTCAGCCAGACGGTTTTCAAGCTGTTCGATCTTTCTGAGTTTCCACCGTTCCTGCCGGCAGTACTCTTCAAGCGACCAGCCGTCGATATATTCTTCAACAACGCAGAAATATCCCGAGGCGTTTATCACCCCGCTTTTTATTTTATCGCATGGCAGGCTGAAATCGCCAAGGCTTTCGATAACGTCATAGATACGGACTATTGATCTGCATTCCTGAAGATCCTCGAAAATTTTCAGTTCCTCGTCCTTGAAAACCTTGACTCTGTCAATTTTCGTTCCGTTTACATAAACATATTTGGGCTTGAATTTCAAAACACAGGAAAACTGAAGACCGCCTTTATCAGCAGTTTTCAGTCCCCTGTATACTATGCTTTCCGTACCTATTGCAATAAATCCGTCTTGATTTATGCCATACGATGTATCTACCGTGTACTTGAATTTTGTTCCGATTATTTCGCTGCTCATTTATTTCTCAGATCCTTGCCTTTAAATCTATTCATTCTTTAAAATATATTCATATTTATTATCTTCGCTCCAACGGCTGTCTATATCCTTAACA
>ERZ772892.2669-NODE-2669-length-14564-cov-3.972844_pt1 | contig 14564 bp, 10 predicted proteins | sample MGYA00512126_ERZ772892 | MGnify/ENA primary metagenome ERZ772892 (study PRJEB29015, sample SAMEA2737697) | human gut metagenome | biome: human gut; feature: human-associated habitat; material: faeces | place: China | collected 2012 ... | reverse complement strand
GTGGTTCCGTAACCTGTGTATCCGTTCCATCATCCGGATCCACATCAACGTCATTATCATTCGAATCTGCCGGGTCCGTATCTACACTTCCACCACTTCCGGTATCTTCCTGTGGAGTCGTATAACCACTACTGCTGCCACCACCGGAACTTCCCGATGATAACTCACCCAAATCAAATTCTTTTACATCTAAGTCTTTATGAATCTCATTCATGTACTCATGCCAGATTCGTCCCGGATAGGTGGAACCATACAAGTCGGCAACCGTTTTCGGGGAATCATAGCCAACCCAGACTGCCGTTGTATAATATGGTGTAAAACCACAGAACCAGCCGTCTTTTTTATCATTGGTTGTTCCGGTCTTGCCGGCACTTGGCTGTCCATTATCAAGGCCAAGACCACGTGCCGTACCACGTTTGATTACACCGGTCAGGATATCAACCATCGCACGTGCTGAATCCTTCTTGTAAACACTCTTTTGCTCGACTTTATCGGAAACAATTTCATTTCCATCGGAATCCAAAATTTTCACAATACACGTTGGTTCCCGGTACTTTCCGTCATTTTCCAGTGTTGCATAACCGGATGCCATCTCTAACGTACTGGTACCGTATGTCAATCCGCCAAGGGATGCCGACAAGTAGTAATCCGACTTCACGATTTTGGAATAATTCATATCCAATAAATACTGCAACCCAACTTCCGGTTTTAACTTCTGGAACAGCTGCCATGCAACCGTATTCAAGGACTGCTCCACCGCAAAACGAAGCGAAATATAACCGTAGTAACGTCCACTGCTGTTTGACGGACCGCCCTTAAACTTATAATCATGTACGGTCGTGCTTGCCGTTGAACCACGCTCCAAAGTCGGTGTATAAACAATCAACGGCTTAATTGAACTACCCGGCTGCCGGTAAGACTGGTACGCACGGTTTAAGGAAAGTCCTTCTGTCTCCTGGCTTCGTCCGCCCACCAGCGCAACAACACGTCCGGTCTTATTATCGATACATACTGCTGAACCCTGCATTTTGTAGGTTCCGTTTGTCTCTTTATCCTTAAATCCGGACAAATTATGATTGACTGCTTTTTGCAGTTTTTTCTGTTTCTTCAAATCAAAGGATGTATAAATCTTATATCCTTTATTCAAAAGCATCTGCTGAGCCGTCGAGTACGCATCATCATACTCCGTCTCATAGGTCTCTCTTTCTTCCTTATCCGCAAATGAATTTTTAAACTCAAATCCATTCTTTTTCATCAACTCGCGAATCGCACAGTAAGAAACAAACGTCTGGATGTAATCTCGTTTCTGCACTTCCTGAATGTTCAGCTTAATTTCTTCCTGGTACGCCTCATCGTAATCCACCTTCGTAATCACGCCATCATCTAACATCTGGTCTAAAATACGATTTTTACGTTTGACCGTGTTATCAAAATTTTTCAATGGATTATAAAGGGTTGGATTATTTGGAATAGAACACAAAAAGCATAACTGCCCAAGTGACAATTCCTGACAGCTCTTTCCGAAATATCCGCGTGCCGCCGCCTCAATTCCATAGTAACCATTTGCATAATAAATGGTATTTAAGTAAAATTCCAGAATCTGGCTTTTGGTGTACTTCTTTTCCAGCTCAAGCGCAATAAAAATTTCCTTTATTTTACGCTCATACGTCTTCTCCGTCGAGAGGAAAACACCGCGTGCTAACTGCTGGGTAATTGTCGATGCTCCCTGTGTTTTCTCACCGTTGTTCTTAATCAATGCAAAAACCGCACGCATAATACCTTTGGCATCAATTCCGTTATGTGAGTAAAACTTTTTGTCTTCGGTAACAATTGCTGCATCCTTTACCGCCTTTGGTATTTTGTCCAAGGTAAGGTAATAGGAGTCTTTTTCTCCCTTTAATTTCGCTATCTCTTTGCCCTTATTGTTATACACAATCGACGTCTCGGATGAACGGAATGTATCTATGGACGACTCTTTCACAAGCGCAACCGCGTCATCCTGCATTGCGAAGATATCTTTTCCATATTTGAAATAAAAGATAATTCCGCCGACTAATATTGTGAGCAGAAACAAAAGTAATACAATTTTAAACCCAAACCAAAACTTAGGATGTTTCCGCTGTTTTTTGTTTTTTCTAGCCATCTTTACCTCCATTTCTCCCGCTTTATACTACGTGGACGCTTTGACTTATGTATCATCATACCACATTTAGCGTATCTTGGAAAGAATTTCTTTATGCACAGCCCCTGCACGGTGTTCCCATGTATGCGACTTCTCAGCCGTCTCATACGCCGCTTTCTGCATGTGCTCCCATTTCTTTCGATTTTCTAAAATTCCCTGCACCATATCCGGCAGGCATTCAAGTGCATCCAGTTCATAAAAGAAAATATCCTCTCCATCCCGTAAATTTTCTGTCAAATACCGGCTCCAGTCGGTAAAACATACAGCGCCGTTTAACATCGAATTAAATACGCGGTCATGTGCGCCATCCTTAAACCACGGCATTACATTCAAAGAAACTTTCGCCTTGCTTAACGCCTGCAGACACGCCAGTGAATCAACGCCGCCCTCTTTTATCAGATTTTCCGGATGTTCACAGGGAAGAAATTCCCATCCAGCTCCAAAACAATGCACGGAAACACCGGCATCCACAAGCGTCTGCACCACTTTTCCACGAAAATAATTGCGCACATACAAATCGATCATAATCATATTTGGCATCATTTCTTTTACACCGTCTTCGGTAATATCCTCAACCTCGGAAAGCAGATGCTCACGAATTCCGACATCCATCCCCAGATGCGGATGTTTCTTAAAATCCTCAATAATTCCGTAATAAAAATCGGCATACTCTTTGCCATGTCTCTCAATCGTCGGTTCAAATTTAGAAAGCGGCGTGTAATTTCCGGTAAATACAACGTCATACGGGCGTTCTTCCCACTTAGGCAGCGTATCTTCTTCCCACAACGACGTTCCCGCTAATGGCAGAAACGGCCCCCGCTTAATTTCCGGAAAATAATACTGCAAATAAGCTTCATGCTCTCTGTCAATCGAAATCTGACAGTAGTCTTTTGGCAAAAATGGCAGAAATTTATGATAGTAAAACGGATGGTCAACCACAATATTGATAACCGGTATTTTTCTGTCATCAAACAAATGAATTCCCTTGCAGTCAATAAAATATCCCTCACCACAGCAGCCGTCAAAATTAAACGTCACTGCCGCTGTTGCCTCCGGTTTGGCAAACAAAAGCAATTCGGCAAGACTATCATACGATTTACACTGGTCAAAGTAAAACACTTCATATCCCAATTTACTAAAAGTCTTCCCAAGCTGCTCACTAAAAAAACTTAATGTTTCAATTCCCTTGGTAAATAAAATAATTCGTTCGATTTTCATACTGCCTCCGCTATTGATTAAATATGATCAAATGCCTTCTGTCACAAAGAGGGTATTCCGATTTTACAATCAAAATACCCTCTTTCTTATCTTGTTTCTTTTACCTTACGGCAAGTCAATCTCTGAATATTCTTTCGGTGGCAGTGCAGTTGTTGAATCCTTAACAAACTTGCGCACAGCCTGTGCCGCTTTCGGTATCGCAATATTCGTACCAACACCGGCAACACAGCCACCCGGACAGCCCATGCCTTCAATCAGGCAGCCATCCTTTTTACCGGCTTTCGCCATAAGAAGCATTTTCTGACAGTCGGATAATCCTTCCGCATGCTCAATATAAACTTCCGTTCCCGGATAATATTCGTTAATGCAGTTTTCAATGGCATTTGCAACACCACCGGCAACGGCGTAACCACGTCCGGTCCCTGTTGCATCATGAATTGGCTCCTCTGCATCATAGGTTTCCATATCAATTCCTTTGGCAGTGAAAATCGCATCCAATTCTTCAAAGGTAATTACAAAATCCACATCGCTTCGTACCGAACGGCGGGAAGCTTCCAGTTTCTTTGCCGCACACGGTCCGACAAATACAATCTTAGCTTCCGGATGACGCTGTTTAATTGTACGTGCAGTAGCCACCATCGGTGTCAGAGCACTTGAAACAGTCTCTACCATATCCGGCAGTGTTTTCTTTGCCAACATCGACCAAGCCGGACAACAGGAAGTCAGCAAAAATGGAAGTTTTCCTGTTTTTACTTCATTTACATAATGTCTTGCTTCCGTAATCGCTCCGATATCTGCACCAAGTGCAACTTCGAACACTTCCGCAAAACCAATTTCTTTCAACGCTGCTTTGATTTTCCAAAGACGGACATCGTCACCAAACTGTCCGATAACCGCCGGAGCCAATTCGGCAATAACCGGTCCCTGCTTCATTGCCTGAATCAACTGGAAAATCTGGGATTTATCTGCAATCGCTCCAAATGGACATGCAGCCATACATTGTCCGCATTTTACGCATTTTTGGTCATCAATCTGGGCACGTCCGCGCTCATCACTGGAAATGGCTTTCACACCACATGCAGCTGCACATGGACGAACCTTCTTCGCAATTGCATCATAAGGACAGATTGCCTTACATTTTCCACATTTAATACATTTATCTTTATCAATATGAGATTTTCCGTCTACAATGCTGATAGCACCTTTCGGGCAAACCTCTACACAAGGATGTGCCACACAGCCACGGCACTGATTGGATACTTCATATACGTTATCCTCACACATATCACAAGCCGACGGAATTACCTGCATCAAAGGCGGCTCATAATATTTTTCTGCCACATTACTCTCATCCAATCCACTTGTAACGTGAACCGGTTCGTCATCCGGTCTTAATGAAAGTCCCATCGCAAGACGCACACGCTCCGAGCAGATAGCACGCTCACGGTAAATACTCTCACGGTATAAAGGCGCATCTCCCGGCGTAATTTTATATGGGATTGCCTCGATATCATCATTTATGTTCTGTGAATCAAAAGCGACTTTTGCAACTTCTGTAAACACTTTCTGTCTCAGTGTCTTAATCGGGGTTTCTATTCCTCTCATTCTTGTCCTCCTTGGCGTAATTGATACAAATTCTCATAATCAATGGTAGAATATCATAGTTTCCAAATATTTTCAAGATACTTCCGATACTTCTCTTGTTCTTCTTTTGGTTCCACGATTGAAACACCCTTTCCAATCCCCGCAAGCCAACCATAAAACTGCTTGCTGACACTGATTTCTACGAATGTCCGAAACTGTGTCTCGGACTCTTTTAAAACAGGAATTTCCTTTCCAAAACGGTCAATTGCAACGCCAATCAGCGAATTATCAAAAACAAGCTGAAGCCTTTTTTTCTCCCCGGCAAACATTCCAAACGTTTTTTTTGAAAAATCCGTGACATCCAGTTTTTGATATGCTGTTTCCCCTTCTCTTTTTCCCTCTTCTCTCTTTAACTGTCGAAGTTTATCTACACGGAAATATTTAATCATCTCTGCTTTGTGGTCATACGCCAGCAGATAATAATTTTCGTCTTCCCACATAAGCATCCATGGAGAAACAAGATAGCGTTCGCCACCGTGCCGCGGCACAAGTTCCTTGTTCTGATTCCATTCGCAGTAAACAAAAGTAACCGGTTGATTTTCGTGCATTGCCTGATGAATGTCATCAATCAGATAAAGGGAAGACAAATTTTCTGTTTTCACACGGTCATTGACACAAACTTGACGCTGTAACCGATTTGCCTCATGGCGGCTCGTGAAATGTTCCAACTTCTCAATCAAATTTCTGCTTTGTTTTTGCGTAATAAATTTGGACGCCTGCACAGCATCAACTAAAAGTTTTAACTCCGCCAATTCAAACTCACGGCTTCCCAGATAGTAACCCGCCGGGTTTTTCTGACATACAACATCGTACCCGAGTATCTGCAAAGCTTCCATGTCCGAATAAACACTTTTTCTTTCCGCATGAATACCATTCTGCTTTAAATACGAGATGATTTGCGGCATCGTTACCGGATGTTTTTCGTCACTCTCACTTCGCAGCAGTTCCAAAATATAAAATAATTTGTATTTCTGGTTTGGTGCTTTCGGCATCAGGATTCCTCCTCCCTTGATTCCATTACGATCTGGTCTCGCCCATGCTCTTTTCCATAATAAAGAAGTTCGTCCGCACGGTTAATCGCTTCTTCCATTTTCTCTTCTTCACAGTAAGTTGCAATACCAATCGTCAGAGAAATTGAGAATTCCATACCGTTATGTGAAAACTTTTTCGATTTCACATCGTCCAAAAATCCCTGCAAAACTTTTCCCGTCTCATTTACTGTTCCATCAAAACCAATCAAAAATTCTTCGCCGCCCCAGCGTGCAGAAAAACCATCTTCACCAACTGCTTTCTGTAGTGCTCCGGCAACATATTTTAGAACTTCATCACCTTTTTCATGACCATAACTGTCATTGACGCTCTTAAAAAAATCGATATCTGCAATCGCAAGTGAAAAACAATCGTTTTCTCTACGGTAATCCATCTGAATCTGCGCCGCACGCCGGTTCAGAAGTTTTGTCAATGGGTCACGTGACACCATTTCTTCCAATGAATCACTGACCGCCACTGCATATTCGCCCATTTGCGCCAGTTCGTCGCCTCTCTTTAAAACATTTTCCGGCATTTCATGATGAAATTCTCCATGCGCCACTCTGCCAAGAAATCTCTTAATTGCCTGAATCGCCTCCACCATTTTCTGTGCCGACAGATTACAGATAAATCCGGCAAGAATTATGATAAACAGGCAGATAATCACATTCCCATGCGTCATAAATCTCATGGAAGTATTCACAGACTCCGCCGACTCTCCGGCAAAACTAACACCTACAACTTCATTCTCATCATTGCGAATTGGCACATAGTAGCCAAAGTATCTGACTCCCATAACGTCAACATTCTGGGAAAAATATTCTTCCCCGTCTTCAATCACTTGTGAAGCAACTTCTTTATCTAAGTGAGAGCCAACCAAACGATTTCCTTTTTTATCAACCAGTGTTGTAAGACATCTCTCATCACCAACAAATACAGTAACATCCGCACCGGTATCATTTTTAATATCGTCTAAAACGCGGTAATCCGATGTAATTTCTGTTTCCCCCTTATAAACCCTATCGTCTTTCTGTGAAAAATCTCCCGCATCCAACACATTATAAATACTAATCAGATTATGAGCGATACCGGACAAACTCTTTTCAATCTCAAATACCATACCTTCATGAACCGAATTCTGACTGTAAAATGTCATGACAACTCCTAAAATTGCAATCGGAATTACTGACATTCGCATGATGGTAAAAATTAGACTTTTCCTTTTTTTTCGCGCCATATCCGACACCCCCTCATTTCCATTGTATACGTTTACTCTTCGTCCTCTTCCGGCAAAGCCATTTTCTGCTCTACCATAACTTTTTCATCCAAGCAGTTAAAAATTCCATCTACAATTGCTTCGTCCGGTTTCTTCGTTATTACACTAACAACCGGGACAACAATCAAACCAGCAAGCATTGCTAATGCTCCGGCGTTAATCGGTGATGCAATATAATTGATAAACATGTTAGAAACCGTAATTCCAACTCCGGCAATAAAACTTGCCCAGACAGCCGCTTTTGTCACGCGCTTCCAGTACAGTCCATACAAAAATGGTGCTAAAAACGCTCCTGCCAGAGCACCCCAGCTGATTCCCATAAGCTGTGCAATAAATGCCGGCGGATCAAGTGCAATCACAACGGAAATGATGATAAAGAACGCAAGCAGTATTCTCATCCAGATTAACTGCTTTTTCTCACTCATATCTTTTACAAACAATGGTTTGATAAAATCAAGTGTGAGTGTGGAACTTGACGTCAGCACAAGGCTCGACAAAGTCGACATGGATGCAGACAAAACAAGCACAATGACAATTCCAATCAGAATGTCAGGCAGGCTTGAAAGCATCGTCGGTATAATAGTATCATATGCCACACTGCCATCGGCTGCTTTTGTCACACCGGAAATCTGGCTGAATCCACCAAGGAAATAGCAGCCGCCGGAAACAACTACGGCAAACAACGTCGAAATAATAGTTCCTGTATGTACTGCTTTTTCATCTTTAATGGCATAAAATTTCTGAATCATCTGTGGAAGGCCCCACGTACCCAATGAAGTTAAAATCACAACCCCAAGCAGATTCAATGGGTCTGGTCCAAAGAAAGATGCATAAGCTCCCGGCATTACGTCACTTGGCACATGCGCAAGTTCCTTCACTGCAGCCAAAAATCCGCCATGACCGGAAAGCACTGCCGCAATGACTGCCACAATACCAAATAACATAATAATTCCCTGAATCAAGTCATTCAGTGCAGTCGCCATATAACCGCCCACAATAACATATACACCGGTCAGCACCGCCATCACGACTACACAGATGCGGAAGTCAATATCAAATGCCATACCAAACAAATAGGAAAGACCATTATACACCGATGCGGTATACGGAATGAGGAAAATAAAGGCAATCATAGACGCTGCAACGCGAAGCGATTTACTGCCATAACGTTTTCCAAAGAAATCCGGCATGGTCATGGATTTCAAATGCTTTGTCATAATTCTTGTACGCCGTCCCAATACAACCCATGCAAGCAGGGAACCAAGCACTGCATTGCCAATTCCAATCCAAGTGGAAGCAAGTCCGTATTTGTAACCGAACTGTCCTGCATATCCGACAAATACAACCGCTGAAAAATAAGACGTTCCATATGCAAATGCGGTCAGCCACGGACCAACCGAACGTCCTCCCAACACAAATCCATTCACATCTGTCGCATGCTTTCTGGAATAAAATCCAATCCCCAGCATCACGGCAAAAAATACCAGTAACAAAATCACCTTAATAACCATAATAAACTCTCTCCTTCGTATGTTATTGCAACTACCCTATTACTCACTATTTTACCATAATTTCGGAGGGGTTTCCATAGTGAGTTTTTTTGGTTCCGTAATTGTGTAGAAAAGTTTTGTGACTCGTGGGTCTACGTTCCACTCCGGTCCGCGCAGGTCAGAGGTTCCCCGAACCTCTTGCGCCGTTCTCACTAATTGAGTTGCGTAGCAGCAGGGGTGCTGAAACTACCAGCACCTCCTGCTGACGCACTCAAACCCACGAGTCACAAAACTTTTCTACACAATTACTGGAATCCAAATAAATCGACAAAAAACAGTTGTCCCCCTCCTTCTCACCAGCCTCCTCTTCCCCAAAAAGCAAAAAATAAAAAGAAATCCCCCGAAAAGCTATATTTGCAACGCAAATATCCTGCTTTTTAGGGGATTCTTTTTATTTTTCAGCTAACTGCAACCGAATCAACGATTTTCGCAAAGCCAAATCTGCTCGTGCCATGTTAATATTTTCATCCGCGCTTTTTAAGCGGCGCTCGGCTCTCGCCTTCGCCTCTGCCGCACGATTAATGTCAATTTCTTCCGGCCACTCGCAGGACTGAGCAAGAATTGTAACTTTATCCGGTGTAATTTCCATAAAGCCTTCCAGCACTGCTGCCTCTTTGAGCACGCCACCCGGCTCGGTAATCGTCATTACACCAGGTGCAACAATCGTCGTAAGCGGAATGTGATCCGCATAGATTCCGATGTCACCTTCCGTCGTCGTAAGTTCCACCATCTCAGCATCTCCGGTATAGAAAATGCGCTCCGGCGAAATCACTTCAAGACGAAATGTTTTACGTTCTGCCATGTTGTAACCACTTCCTTTCCTATCCGCCCGAAATTACTGGCGGCTCTCTTTGTATCGTGCTACAACATCATCAATACTTCCGGCATTTAAGAAATAACCTTCCGGAATCTCATCATGTTTACCATCCAGAATTTCTTTGAATCCCTGAATCGTATCAGACAACTGAACATATTTACCGGGAAGACCGGTAAACTGTTCTGCGACGTTAAATGGCTGCGACAGGAATCGCTGCACTTTACGCGCACGGTTGACAAGCATTTTCTCGTCTTCCGACAACTCATCCATACCAAGAATGGCAATAATATCCTGTAACTCTTTGTAACGCTGCAAAATCTCCTGAACACCACGGGCAACCTGATAATGTTCTTCACCCAGCACACGAGGGTCCAGCATACGGGATGTTGAAGCCAGCGGGTCTACTGCCGGGTAAATACCAAGTTCTGCAATCGAACGCTCCAATACGGTTGTCGCATCCAAGTGGGCAAAAGTCGTCGCCGGAGCCGGGTCTGTCAAGTCATCGGCCGGTACATAAACCGCCTGAACGGATGTAATCGAACCGCTCCTTGTCGAAGTGATTCGCTCCTGCAAAGCACCCATCTCTGTCTGCAGTGTCGGCTGGTAACCTACCGCACTCGGCATACGTCCTAAAAGTGCTGAAACCTCAGAACCTGCCTGCGTAAAACGGAAGATGTTGTCAATGAACAAAAGCACATCCTTTCCACCTTTGTCACGGAAATATTCTGCCATCGTAAGTCCGGCAAGACCTACTCGCATTCTCGCTCCGGGCGGCTCATTCATCTGTCCAAACACCATGGTTGTTTTATCAATTACGCCGGACTCAATCATTTCATAGTACAAATCATTTCCCTCACGGGTACGCTCACCAACACCGGTAAATACCGAATATCCACCGTGCTCTGTAGCAATGTTTGTAATCAACTCCTGAATGAGTACCGTTTTACCTACACCGGCACCACCAAACAAACCAATTTTACCACCCTTCTGATATGGGCACAAAAGGTCAATTACTTTAATACCGGTTTCCAAAATCTCCGATTCGGTAGACTGCTCTTCAAAAGAAGGTGCTTTTCTATGAATCGGATCATACTCTTTTACTTTTGGCGGCTCTTTTTCATCAATTGGCTCGCCGAGAACATTAAACATACGTCCTAATGTTTCTTCACCTACCGGCACACAAATCGGAGCTCCCGTTGCCACTGCTTCCATGCCGCGGACCAGACCATCCGTTGGTCCCATGGCAATACAGCGAACGGTATCATCACCCAAATGCTGTGCCACCTCAACTACAAGCTTATCCCCATCCTGTCGTTTGATGTGGATTGCTTCATTAATCTCAGGCAGGTTTCCATCCTGAAAACGAATATCCAGTACGGCTCCAACAATCTGGGTAATTACGCCGAGACTTGTCTTACTATTCTCTGCCATTTTCTACCTCCTAACTTATCGCTGACGCACCAGCAACAATCTCTGTCAATTCCTGAGTAATTGCAGCCTGTCTTGCACGGTTATACTGCAATCCCAAGGTATCAATCATCTCCTCTGCGTTACTTGTTGCAGAATCCATCGCCTGCATACGCGCACCATTTTCACTGGCCACTGCTTCCACGAGCGCACCAAAGATTAGGCTGTTTACATACAAAGGAATGATATAACCCAGAGTTTCTTCCTCCTCCGGCTCATAATTCATCTGTGCCACAGCACCCTTATTCTTCTCATCCTCTTCCTGTGCATTTTCCTTGATATCATCCTCTGCAAATGGAAGAATTTTAATCAAAGTAGGGATTTGTGTCACGGTATTTTTAAATACCGTATACGCTAAATACACTTCATCAATGTCACCATTTTCCAACGCACCAATCACGGTCTTTCCAATGCTTACCGCATCTCCAAACAACGGATTGTTAATCACCTCGGAAAAATCCCCCTGACAGGTATACCCCTGTCTCACAAGGCTTTCCAAGCCTTTTCTTCCAACCGGAAAAATAATCGTATTTTCTCGGTCAAAATCACCTTTGGTAACTAACTTGACAAGATTGGAATTGTAACCGCCTGCCAGTCCACGGTTTGACGAAATTACAATCACACCTTTTTTGCATGGTTCATCCGGATTTTTCTCTCGTTTTCCAGGATATCTCACGGTGCCTGATTTGGCAAGCATACCCGAAACCGTCTCATACATTTTGTTAAAATAAGGCTGTGTTTCTTCTGCTCTTCCCTTCGCTTTTTGAAGTTTTACAGTCGAAACCAGTTTCATTGCCTTTGTAATCTGAGAAGTGCTTTGTATACTTTCTTTTCTTCTTTTGATGTCCCTCATTGAGGCCATAGCATCACACCTCTCTTTTATTTCTCATGAATAAAATTGCGTTTATATTCCTCAATCGCCTGAATCAATTTCTTCTCTGTCTCTTCGCTAATTTGTTTCTCATCGCGGATGGCAGCCGGTACTTCCGGATACTTTTCATCCACAAAACGGAACAAACCTTTTTCAAACGCAAGGACATCTTCTACCGCAATATCCAAAAGATACTGTTTGGTCGCTGCATAAATGATAATAACCTGATACCATACCGGCAGCGGCGCATACTGATCCTGCTTTAAAATCTCACGGATTCTTTCACCCTGGTCTAACTGGCGTTTTGTGTCGGCATCCAAATCGGATCCAAACTGGGAAAATGCGGCCAGCTCGCGGTACTGTGCAAGCTCGATACGAATCGGTCCCGCAATCTTTTTCATCGCTTTAATCTGTGCCGAACCACCAACTCGGGATACGGACAGACCCGGATTTACCGCCGGACGGAAACCGGAGTTAAACATCTCGGTCTCCAAATAAATCTGACCATCTGTAATCGAAATTACATTAGTCGGAATGTATGCCGATACGTCACCTGCCTGTGTCTCAATAATCGGCAGTGCCGTCAAAGAACCGCCGCCTAATTTATCTGACAATTTTGCTGCACGCTCCAAAAGACGGGAATGCAGATAAAAGACATCGCCAGGGAAAGCCTCACGTCCCGGTGGTCTGCGAAGAAGCAATGAAAGGGTACGATAAGCAGCCGCATGTTTGGTCAAATCATCATAAACGATAAGAACATCCTTGCCGCTCTCCATCCACTCTTCACCAATCGCACAGCCTGCATATGGCGCAATGTACTGAAGTGGTGCTAACTCACTTGCAGTCGCTGCTACAACCGTTGTATAATCCATCGCACCACTCTCTTCGAGTGTCTTTACAATATTGGCAACCGTTGATGCTTTCTGTCCGATTGCTACATAAATACAAAGAACATCCTGGTCTTTCTGGTTAATGATGGTATCAATCGCAATTGCCGTTTTACCGGTCTGGCGGTCACCGATAATCAACTCTCGCTGACCTCTTCCGATTGGAACCATGGAGTCAATCGCCTTAATACCTGTCTGCAGCGGTGTATCTACTGATTTACGGGAAATAACACCTGATGCCACACGCTCAATCGGACGAATCTTATCCGTATTTACCGGACCTTTACCATCAATTGGCTGTCCGAGCGCATTCACAACGCGGCCTAACATTGCGTCGCCAACCGGCACTGTTGCCACACGTCCTGTCGTCTTAACCATGTCACCTTCGTTAATGTTTGCCGAATCACCAAGTAAAACCGCACCAACATTATCTTCCTCTAAGTTCATGACCATGCCGTATACTTCTCCCGGGAATTCCAGAAGTTCACCCTGCATTGCATTCTCCAGACCATGAATACGCGCAATACCATCCGCCACCTGAATGACAGTACCGGTATCAGATACATCGAATTTGGTACTGTAATGTTTAATCTGTTCCTTGATCACGGAACTGATCTCTTCCGGTTTCAAATTCATGATACTCCTCCATTCAACTTGCTATTTCAGCAAACACAGAAGACTTTTTATTCTTTGCATTTGCCTGTTTCATTCGATAACTGAATCTCCGACAAGGATTTCGCCATATTATTCAGCTTTGTTTTTATACTGCTGTCCACTACCCTGTCGCCAATCTGGATCTTCATTCCACCGATCAGCGCCGGATCAACTTCATATTTCATCACAAACGACTCATACTTTGTCGTCTCAAGCAGTCTCTTTTCCACAGCGTCCTTTTCCGCATCCTTCAAAGGCACTGCCGATGTCACATGTGCTACGCCAATCTTTTTATATTCTCTGCACTCATCAACGAAATAGGACAAAATATCATAGATTTCCTTAAATCTGCCCTTATCCTCGATGGTCAGGAAAAATCCCGTCAGCTCATCACTCACTCTGCCATGAAAAACAGTTTCCAGTACGGAACATTTCTCCTCCACACAAATCTTCGGATGACACATCAGCTTCACGAAATCTTCATTGTCGTCTAACACCTGTATGACCGCTTCCACTTCCTCCATCAGGGCGTCCAGCTTGTTTTCCTCAACAGCCAGCTCAAAAAGAGCCTCGCCATAGGTTTTTGATACTAACTTAGCCATGTCTCATCACCCATCTCTTTTAAAGTGTCCTCGATCAACTGTGACTGTTTACCCTCGTCAAGAGAAACCTCAATGACCTTTCCGGCCATTGCCGTTGCAACAGAGATCATTTCCTGTTTCACTTCGTCCTTGACTTTATTCTTTTCCAGCTCTACCTCGCGGTTCGCACGCTCCAGGATGCGGTTTGCCTCCTCCTTCGCCTCACCTACGATAGCTGTCTCCTTCTTCAGAGCTTTCTTTCTGGTCTCAGAAAGGATCTCCTCTGATTCCTTATCAACGTTTTTCAGTTTCTCATCATACTCTTCTTTAAACTGAATCGCGTCTGCTTTTTCCTTTGCCGCTGTCTCCATCTCCTGACGGATCGTTT
>ERZ772892.2655-NODE-2655-length-14610-cov-9.636688_pt1 | contig 14610 bp, 6 predicted proteins | sample MGYA00512126_ERZ772892 | MGnify/ENA primary metagenome ERZ772892 (study PRJEB29015, sample SAMEA2737697) | human gut metagenome | biome: human gut; feature: human-associated habitat; material: faeces | place: China | collected 2012 ... | reverse complement strand
GCTGGAAATTCTGCCACAACTGCGCCAAGCGCAAAATCGGCTGTGTTACGCGACCAGATAACATGTTAAAGGCAATCAGCTGTCCGACCGACAGCTCGCCTTTCATCACCAAACTTGCACCAATCCACAAGGTCAGCGCCATGGTGATTTTCTGCACCAGCTGCACGAGTTGTCCTGCAATATTGTTAATATGCGATGCTCTGAAAGAAGACCCGACATAAGCCGCCAACTGCTGTTCCCAGCGACGCTGCATCTGCGGTTCGACGGCTAAAGACTTAACCGTCTCCACGCCCGAAACCGCTTCCACCAGAAAACACTGGTTTTCTGCCCCGCGGCGAAACCGCTCATCAATCCGCGAGCGCAAAATCGGGGTAAAAAACAAGGACAGCAAAACATAAAAAGGAATGGAGAGCAAAACCAACAGCGTCAAGGTCTTGGAATAAAAGAACATTACCGTAAAAAAGATAATGGTAAAAAAGAAGTCAATAATCAGGGTTAAGGTCGAACCGGTCAGAAAATTGCGGATATTCTCCAACTCATGCACCCGCGCCACCGTGTCGCCGACCCGCCGCACGCCGAAATAAGACAGCGGCAGCCGAATGAGATGCTTAAACAAACTCGCCCCCAACTCCACATCCACGCGGGTGGTGGTATGCGAGAAGGTATAAGTCCGCAGCCCGCCGAGCAGGGTCTCAAAAATCCCGATGCAGATTAGCGCCACCATCAACACGTCAAGGCTGGAAAGCCCGCGGTTAACCAGCACTTTGTCAATCACCACCTGAAACAACAGCGGCGACACCAGCGCAAACAGCTGTAAAAAGAATGAGGCCAGAATAACCTCGCCGAACAGCCTGCGATATTTGACCACCGCGGGAATAAACCATGAAATGTCAAACTTGCGGTTTTTGCCGTTGATAAACTCACGGCAGGTCATCATTAAGAGCCTGCCGTTCCATCTGTTCATAAATTCTTCTTTGTTCAAAACCTCGGGGTGGTTGCCTTTGGCGGGGTCTTGAATCAAAACTTTGTCCTCAGCAACTTTGCCGATAATAAAATAAGTATTGTCTTTGCTCTGGGCGATTGCCGGCAGCGCCGTCTTGTCCAACCGCTCCCACTTGGTCTCGACAAAGCGGGCTTTGAGAGAAAATTCCTTGGCTAATTGCAGCAGTTCATATTCTTCAAAATGCGAATTCTGCCGGTCATATTTATGCTTGATTTGGTCAATAGAGATTGGCTTTTCAAAGAAGTTGGCCATAATAGCAAAACAGGCCAGTCCGGTATCAAGAGTTTTGGGATTTGAATTTTCTTCTGTCATAAATTTGCTCACTATCCCGTGGGTTGTAATAATTTTATAGCAAATCTTAATACGAAAGAAAATAAAAAGCAAAGAAAATTTTTAACTAATATTAACAGAAAATTAAAAATAAAGAAAAATATCAATTTTATCCACAAGAATTAACGCGGCAAAATTCCTCATTTTTTTAAGCTTTTATTTAGAACAATCTAAGAACGGTAGCAAAATAAAAATTTTGCACTTGCATAATTAAATCTAAAGATGGAGAATAAGGGCATCTTAATCTCGTTAAGAGTGAGGGAAAATGAATAATTATAGTGAACAATCCGAAATCGGATTTCTTTCCGGACTACTTCCATCTTTCAAATTCTTAGATGTTTCTTTTCATGCGCTCTGCTTAAAATTTCCTTTCTCTCAATTCTTTTTCCTTATTTTCACGTTTTGTTATCTGCTTTTAAGCTATGCTTCCCAAAGTGCTAATTTAATTTTCACCGTTGGAGGTGCTTATGAACAAGATTAAACAGACTATAGAAAAGTCAACTAATTCATTGGATAAAAAGGTTAAACAGAAAATAACAACTTCCATATATGGAACAAGAATTTATCTATTTTTTCTTACCATAATAAATTTTATTTGGTTATATTGTATGGATGTGAAAATTAATCTTTTTTCTATTATCTCAGCATGTATTATATTATTATTTCTCTTTTTTTTATATAGAAAAAATGGAAAAGAATATATGTTGGAAATAGTTCACAGTAATTTGTTTTTTTCTCTATTTTTTTTAGTTTTTCCCTTTTCCTTTTTAACTTTAATTGCCGCGGCAGCAAAAGATTTTTTTCTTCGCGATTTTATTATATGGTGCAGTTTTGCATCAGTTTCTGTATTTGTTTTCTCTGCATTAGGTGGGCTTATCATCTCATTTTTTCCAAACAAAGAAGTAAATATCCAAATTCCAATAGCTTTGGGGACAAGAATCAAAACAATTTTAATTATGTTCTTAATTTTATTGGTATTTAATTCCTTATTTTTACGCTATTTTTTACGATGAAAGGATATTATAATGACAACATATGAACTTAGAATACATGCTCGCGATGTAACTATAGCGGAAAGTGGAAATGTTGATATTGGGAACCATACAGGTTATGATTTGATTACTATCCATGAGGATGATTTCAAAACAATTCAATATTTAGCCTATGAAAGGTAGCTGGATATGTTAGTTTTATATATCTTGATAGCTGGGGTATTTTTATTATTAAATTTTCCAAATTTATTTAATGCGTTTTTATATTTTCCAATATTTTTAGGTTATTGGTTAATCGTGGCTTATCCTATATTTAATATATATAAAAAAATGGGAAAAAAATATATTCTTGAACTAATTCCTTGGAGTTTGTTTTTTTCACTTTTCTTTTTAATTTTGCCTAGCTTACTACCGGCAATCTTAAGTCAGGGAAAAAAGCCTAATATATGGGAAGATGTTACAATGTACTTATTGGGAAGTTCAATTTCTATTTTTGTTTCATCTGCTATAATGGGAATAATAATATCGCTAAAGAAAGAAAAAATAGAGAAAAATACAGTTTTTTCAATAAAATCAGCCCTAATATTTGTAATGAAATCATTTTTTATAACAATTGTATACAGTATGATTTTACAGTTTTTTTTATAAATTTTAAGTTGAAGGAGAATAACAATGGCAAAACAATATCAATTAAGAGTGCATGCTCGTGATGTTAATGTAAATTTATCTCCTGTTCCAGGTGGTACTGATATAGGAAATCATACAGGCTATGATCTTATAACTATTCATGAGGATGGTAGTAAAACGATCCAATATATTGATCTCTATACAAATTCTTCTTTAGATATAGGATTTTATATTAGTGCTCCAGTACCTGCCCAAGAATATACAATAACGGATGAAGATGGGAATAGCAGAACAATATTATGGGGAACACAAACGGCACATGATGGTACTATGCAGGCTACCACTGTTGAATATCTTACGGAATATAAAGTTTATACATCAACTATAATAGATGAAACAAATTCAACAGAAGCTTTTAAAGCCTTTAATAAAATAAAACTTGAAGCGACTTTTTTACAATCATTAAAAGATGAGTTAGTCTACAATCCCAAAACACGAAATTGTAACACCAGTACAAATTATTTTGCTCAGCAATATTTAAATGGTCGGAATGTTTTTGCCGGATTACCTTACGGAATATATATGGGATATTCGGATCCATTCTATGATCCTAACTCCACCTCAACTACAGATGTAACAATAAAAGCTGTCCGCAATATTATTGATAAGTACTACTCTTTAGTGGGTTCAAATGTTGATTTAAGCAATGTCAACTATGGTGTGGTCAATCAGTCTAATGCTTGGTACGCCAAGTTTACTACAGATGATTATAACTATGTTTTTGCAGGTAACGGAGAAGCTAATATTGTTGATTTGTATGGCGACAGCTTTATTTATGCCGATGCGGGAAATCATACAATAAATGCCGGAAATGGCAATGACGTCATTTATGGGCGTGAGGCAAATGTCATAGATGGTGGTGATGGCAATGATATTATTTATGCCGGAGATCAAACTTATGCAGCCCACTCCATCGGAGCTGGCGCTGGAGATGACTATATCTATGCTGGGCATGGTGGAGATGATGTCCGTGGTGGCAATGGCAATAATACCGTATATTTAGGTTCAGGAAGTGATAAATATACAGGCGGTGATGATATTGATATTGTAGATGGTGGTTCTAAAGATTTTATTTTTACAGATTCTGCTGATAGTAGTTTTGAATATACCTTATCAGCAGACTTATCTGAAGATATTAATGAGATTCATTTAGGCGGAGGTAACGACCAATACACAGGCGGTATTGGTATTGATAAGGTTTGGTCAGGCTCTGGAAATGATGAAATAAGTACAGGAGTTGGAAACGATATTGTTTATACCAATGATAGCAGTGATAAAAATGATAACAATAAGATATATCTTGGCGCAGGTTCTGACGAATTTTATGGAGGAGACGGTATTGATATTGTCAACGGAGGATCTGAAGATGCCGCAACCGACGAAAACACAATCAAACTCGGAGGCGGAAATGATGAGTACTATGGAGGATCTGGTGTTGACAAAGTTTGGGCCGGATCGGGCGATGATAACATAAATACAAGAGCCGGAGATGATGAAGTCTATACGACAGATGGTAGCAGTAATGATGAAAACACCATTGATTTAGGTGCCGGAAGCGATCACTTTGAAGGTGGTAACGGAAAAGATTTTGTTTATGGTGGCTATGATGATGCTTCAGGCGATATTAATACGGCCAATCTAGGCGGCGGTGACGACAGATATTATGGTAGTATTGGCAAAGACATCGTCCATGGCGGCGCCGATGATGATTATATTTGGGGTGAAGATGGAAATAACGAACTTTATGGTGATGCCGGTAATGATTATCTTTATGGTGGAGCAGATAATGACAAACTTTATGGAGGCACCGGCCGAGATTATTTCTATCCTGAAAAAGGTACAAATAGAATAGATTGTGGCACAGACAACAATACAGATGTTGTTATGATTAATAATGATGCCGGCGGGGTTGATACAATTTATAATGTATCTGCTCGAGATATCATTTCTTGCTCCGGCGGTTTCAATCTGGAAACTATGCAACAGGTAGGAAACGATGTTATTATATATGGCTATGGCGGAAATCAAGTAATATTCAAAAATGTGAAGCTACCAGAGGAAGATGAGCCGGAAAATCCTGATTCCAATATTCCTGCCGAAAATATGCCTGTTTTGTATCAGCCAGATGGTTCAGTTCTGCAATGGAATGGAGCTGGATATATAGATAGTGGAACAGAATTTCCTCCTTATGATGAAGAACCCGAAAATCCTGAAGATTTGCCAGATATTCCAATGCCAGAACCAGGTGAAGACGATAATCCCCCTTTACCGCCCATTATCCCGGAAAAGCCGGAGGAACCGGAAGGCGGAACTGAGAAACCTCAAACGGATAACCCGCCGTCAATTCCAGAGGATACCAAGGGAGATATTGGCAAATTATGGGAAGATGCTGAAAATTCCCGCTCCCCTCTCGTTGTAGATTTAGACGGAGATGGCAAAATTGAAACCGTCAGTACCGATGGCAACGTCCATTTTGATTTTGATAGTAATCAAAAAATTGAAAACAGCGGCTGGATTGGCAAAAATGAAGGTTTCCTTGTTCGGGATATCAATGGTAATGGTCAGATTGATAACGGCACCGAAATGTTCGGTAACCATACCATACTTCAAAATGGTAAAAATGCCGTTAACGGTTTTGAAGCTCTTAAAGACCTCGATTCTAACGGTAATGGCAAATTTGATGCAGAAGATGATGCTTGGAGCCAAGTCAAAGTGTGGCGTGACGCCAATACTAATGGAATTGTAGATTCCGGAGAACTGCTAACCTTGGAACAAGCCGGAATCGAAAGTATCAATCTCAAATATGGTTATCAAAAAGAAGCTGACGAAAACGGCAACCTCGAAATTCAACAGGGAACATTTAACCGTACAGATGGAACAACAGGAAAAGTATCTGACGTGTGGTTTGATGTTGATGGCACCAATACCATTCTGAATGAAGAAGATATTACAATTCCCGATGATATCAAAAATTTGCCGGATATTAAAGGCTGGGGAAATGTTTACTCTCTGCATGCAGCTATGGCTCTGGACGAAACAGGTACGCTCAAGTCGCTGGTTGAACAATATTTGGCGGCAACTGATGACAACACTAAAGATACGCTTTTAAATGACATCATTTATCATTGGGCTGGTGTCCAAGATATGGATCCTGTTGGTCGCAATCCATCTCGGGTATATGGAAATGTTTTAGGTGATGCCCGAAAATTAGAGGCTTTGGAAGAATTTATGGGGGAAGACTATCTTGGCACTTGGTGCTGGGGTGAACGGGAAACCAATCCACACGGACACGCCGCTCCGATGATTTTACAGGCCTTTGAACTTCTCAAAAATTATGTCGGTACAATTTTATCGGCAAACTTGGCAAACAATCCTTATTTGCAGAAAATTATTTTAACCTATAATGCAGAAACCAAACATTGGGATGTCAATGTTGATCAGGCAGTCGCTTTGCTGCAGGAGGCTTTTGAGGCAGATGCGACAAATGGAAAAATAGAAATGCTGCAATTGTCAAATATATTGCGTTTTTATGATAATGCAGAAGATGTTATTGCAGCTTTCCAGGCCAAAGGTTCTGCTGATGGTACATTTTTTGAAACCGAATTACTTAATTTTGGTCACAATTCTGTCGGAAGTGCAGCCAATGACAATCTGTTCGGCACCGAAGGAAACGATTTGATGGATGGTTTGGCCGGCAATGATATCATCAAAGCGGCCGAAGGCGATGATACGGTTTTGGGTGGATCAGGAAATGACTATATTTATGGCGAAGATGGCGATGATGTATTAGATGGCGAAGAAGGAAACGATTATCTGTTTGGCGGTAATGGTAATGACACCCTAAAAGGTGGTGCCGGTGATGATGTTCTATCCGGCGGAAACGGAGCAGATATATATCTGTTTGAAAAAGGTTTTGGGAATGATTCCATTGACAATACACAAGATGATATGGCACCTAATGCCGATATCATTAAATTCGGAGAAGGAATCCTGCCGGAGAATGCCATTTTGCAACGCCAGGGGTTCGATTTAATAATTTCTGTTTCCTATGAAGATGGAACAACGGATTCTGTTAGGGTTTTCAGCTACTTTGACAAACAGGGAACATCCAGCACGACAGTCAGTGCAATCCAATTTGCAGACGGAACATCTTGGGATTATGAATATGTCCTTGATCATTGGAACAGCTTGCCTGACATCAATGGTGGTGTGACTTTAGAAGGTAATAATGACAATAACAGGATTGATGGAACTGCCGCAAATGATATTCTTGGCGGCAATGGAGGGGATGATACAATCTATGGCAATGCTGGTAATGACTTCATCTATGGAGGTACAGGTAATGACCGGCTGGAAGGCGGAGCTGGCAACGATACCTATCTTTGGCATTTAGGGGACGGTTTAGATACTATTTATGATAATGCAAATCAAGATACTATCCAGTTTGGTGAAGGGATTGTTTGGGATTATCTAACATTCCGCAACTCCGGTAATGATCTGATCATTTTAGTTCACGAACAAGAAGATCAAGGAATTATTATTCAAAATTTCTTTTCTGGTCAAGATTACAAAATTGAAAAAATAAACTTTTTTGATGGTTCTTCAGTCAATCTGTCTGAAATTGGTTTGACCTTAAAGCAGTTGAAAACTGGAGAAGGTATCAAAGGTACCGAATTTGATGACATTATTTATGCCAATGGTGGCAATGATACTGTAAATGCTGGTATAGGAGATGATACTATATATGGAGAAGCAGGCTTTGACACATTATATGGAGAAAATGGAAATGATGTTTTAATTGGAGGTACAGGCAATGACCGCTTAGAGGGTGGTTTGGGAGACGATACTTATATTTATAATGTAGGCGATGGCCTTGATACAATTTACGATGATAATAGAGGAAATACGGACAACGATACCATTAAATTCGGAGAAGGAATATCATTCTCAGATATAACTTTCTCTCGTAAGGATAATAATTTAATTATGACTCTATTTAATGACATAACCCAAGGAGTAATAATTCAAAACTTTTTCAGTAGCTCATATTATCAAGTTGAGAAATTAGAATTTGCGGACGGTACTACTGTGCCATTAACAGAACGAGGGTTCGAATTCATTCAAAATGATGGGGCTGATAATGTTTCCGGCACCAACTATGACGACACAATATATGGCAAAGGCGGCAATGATACGATATACGGGTACTCCGGCAACGACACGCTTATTGGCGGCAAAGGGAATGACCGCCTGGAAGGCAGTTACGGAGATGATATCTACATCTGGAACTTAGGAGACGGTTTTGATACAATTTACGATGACAATAGAGGAAACACGGATAATGACACCATTAAATTCGGCGAAGGTATTTCCTTTGAGGATTTGTCATTTGAAAGAGATGGCAATAGCTTAATCATCCATGTTAACAATGACAGAACTCAGGGAATCAAAATACAGGATTACTACTCTAGCACTTATTACAAAGTAGAAAAATTGGAATTTGCCGATGGAACTATTATAGAAACTTCAACCATTGCCGTTACCACAGACAGATCCGATGCCTTGGCTGCACAAAATATTACCGGAACGGACAATAACGATACCTTAACCGGAGGGAACTTTGGTGACACGCTTAGTGGTAATAGCGGAGACGATGTTGTTGATGGCGGAGCTGGCAATGATACGATATACGGAGACTCTGGCAACGACACGCTTATCGGCGGTAAAGGAAATGACCGTCTGGAAGGCAGTTATGGAGATGATACCTACATCTGGAACCTAGGAGATGGTTTTGATACAATTTACGATGACAATAGAGGAAATACGGATAACGATACCATTAAATTCGGCGAAGGTATTTCCTTTGAGGATTTGTCATTTGAAAAAGATGGCAATAGCTTAATCATCCATGTTAACAATGACAGAACTCAGGGAATCAAAATACAGGATTACTACTCTAGCACTTATTACAAAGTAGAAAAATTGGAATTTGCCGACGGAACTATTGTAGAAACGTCAACCATTGCTGTTACCACAGACAGATCCGATGCCTTGGCTGCACAAGATATTACCGGGACAGACAATAACGATACCCTAACCGGAGGGAACTTTGGTGACACGCTTACTGGTAATGACGGGGATGATGTCATTGATGGCGGAGCTGGTAATGACACATTAAAAGGCAATAGCGGCAACGACACGCTTATCGGCGGCAAAGGGAACGATCGCCTAGAAGGCAGTTACGGAGATGATACCTACATCTGGAACCTAGGAGATGGTTTTGATACGATCTATGATTACAATGGCGGAAACACAGATAATGACACCATTAAATTCGGCGAAGGCATTTCCTTTGAGGATTTGTTATTTGAAAGAGATGGCAATGATTTAGTGATCTATGTTAATAATGATAAGACGCAGGGAATCTCAATTCAAGATTACTACTCAAGCTATTCTCAGGTTGAAAAGTTAAAGTTTGCCGATGAAAGTGTTGTAGAAACGTCAACCATTGCTGTTACCACAGACAGATCCGATGCCTTGGCTGCACAAGATATTACCGGGACAGACAATAACGATACCCTAACCGGAGGGAACTTTGGTGACACGCTTACTGGTAATGACGGGGATGATGTCATTGATGGCGGAGCTGGTAATGACACATTAAAAGGCAATAGCGGCAACGACACGCTTATCGGCGGCAAAGGGAACGATCGCCTAGAAGGCAGTTACGGAGATGATACCTACATCTGGAACTTAGGAGACGGTTTTGACACGATCTATGACTACAATGGCGGAAACACGGATAATGACACCATTAAATTTGGCGAAGGCATTTCCTTTGAGGACTTGTCATTTGAAAGAGATGGTAATAGCTTAATCATCTATGTTAATAATGATAAGACGCAGGGAATTAAAATACAAGATTACTACTCAAGCTATTCTCAGGTTGAAAAGTTAGAGTTTGCCGATGAAAGTGTTGTAGAAACGTCAACCGTTGCCGTAACCATAGATAGGTCTGATGCCTTGGCTGCACAAGATATTACCGGGACAGACAATAACGATATCCTAACCGGAGGGAACTTTGGTGACACGCTTACTGGTAATGACGGGGATGATGTCATTGATGGCGGAGCTGGTAATGACACATTAAAAGGCAATAGCGGCAACGACACGCTTATCGGCGGCAAAGGGAACGATCGCCTAGAAGGCAGTTACGGAGATGATACCTACATCTGGAACTTAGGAGACGGTTTTGACACGATCTATGACTACAATGGCGGAAACACGGATAATGACACCATTAAATTTGGCGAAGGTATTTCCTTTGAGGATTTGTTATTTGAAAGAGATGGTAATGATTTAGTGATTTATGTTAATAATGACAAAACTCAGGGAATTACAATTCAAAATTACTACTCAAGCTATTCTCAGGTTGAAAAGTTAGAGTTTGCCGATGGGACTATTGTAGAAACTTCATCTGTTTCTATAGTTGAACCAGAAGAACCAAGCGAAAACGCCGGGCAGACAATCTCCGGTACAAGTGATGATGATATTTTAATCGGCAGTGATGGAGATGATACAATTAATGCCGAGGATGGTTATAATGATATTACGGGCGGCAAAGGAAACGATATTATCTCTGCCGGATATGACCGGGATACTTTCTATTACAACCTAGGCGACGGTTATGATAAGATTACAGATTTAGGAGGACGCGACCAAATCATCTTTGGAGACGGAATAAGTAAGGAAAACATTTCTTTTTACAGAAAAAATGATAATCTGATAATCTCAATCAACGACGATTTCTCACAAGGTATTGAAATCATAGATTTCTTTAGAAATAATGATAACCGAATAGAGAATATAAAATTTGCCGACAATTCAACATTGCGCCTAACTACAGGTTTAATTTTGAAAACAAATGAATTGGATGGTTCAATTACAGGTACTGTTGAAGACGATACATTAATAGGAAATATTGGGGAAAATAACCTGAATGGTTCATCAGGAGATGATATACTGAATGGAGGCAAAGGCAATGATACTCTTGATGGCGACGTCGGAAATGATACCTATATATGGAATTTAGGTGATGATATTGATACAATTCGAGATACAGCCGGATTAAATACTATCAAATTTGGAGAAAATATTTCGTTTGACGATTTAACATTTAAACAAGACGGTAATAATCTGAGACTGATTGTGAAAAATGATATTTCCCAAGGGATTATTATCCAAGATCACTTTTCTTCAAATAATATCAATAACAATTATCACCCCATCACTATTTTTGAATTTTCCGATGGTAGCAAATTTGATTTTAGAGAAAATAACATTACTCTCACCTATGATAACCGCGCTGAAACAATTACCGGTAATATTGGTGATAATATAATAGATGCTCAAGGCGGAGACGACACCATTACGACCTATGGGGGTGATGATATTATTAATGGTGGAGTCGGAGATGATGAAATTTCTTCCGGAAACGGAAATGATATCATAACTGGTGGCTCTGGAAATGATATCATTAACGGTGAAGCCGGAAATGATACTTACATTTGGAACCTTGGTGATGGTATGGATACAATAACGGATTCCAGTGGATTTGATAAAATCAAATTCGGAGAAGGTATTACATCTGCCAATTTATCATTTTTCAAACAAGGAAACAATTTACTTATATTTATCAATGATAACCATCAAGAAGGAATAATAATAAACAGATATTTTGAAGGTAGTTACAATATTGAACTCCTGGAATTTACAGACGGCTCATCCATAAATCTAAGTCAGTCTTTAGATATTAAGCTAGGTGATACCGGCGAATCCATTGATGGTACAATATATAACGATACAATAACCGGAGGAGATGGAAACGACACCATTAACGGAGGTAATGGTGATGATACTCTTTCAGGTGGGATCGGAGAAGATACCATGTCTGGTGGAGATGGTGCGGATATCATCTCTGGAGGAACAGGAGATGATACAATCGACGGAGGTGCCGGAAATGACACTTATATCTGGAACCTTGGTGACGGTATGGATACAATAACAGATTCGCAAGGAACAGATAAAATTGTGTTTGGCGAGGGCATTTCATATGATGACCTTTCATTTAGTCAAACGAATTCAGACTTATACATTAATGTTCAGAATATGCCCAACCAAGGACTTTTGATCAAAAATTATTTTGCTTCAGGAAATAGTAACCGTATTGAAACCTTGGAATTCAGCAACGGGAACCTCTTTGATCTGAGTAAAAATGCGTTAATATTAAAAGGAGATGGGACGGTCAATGGAACGATCTATGATGATTCTATAACAGGGAACAATAATGATGACACCATAACGGCAGGAGATGGCAATGATATTATCTACGGCAATGCTGGAAACGATAACATTGATGGCGGCAACGGGGATGATATGATCTATGGTGGCCAAGGATGTGATACATTAAAAGGAGGTTACGGAAACGATACATATGTATGGAATCTCGGCGATGATCTTGATACCATAGAAGATGATGCTGGTCAAAATACATTACTCTTTGGTAACGGTATAAGTTTCAATGATTTAGATTTTAATATGTTAGGCAATAATCTGTTGATTACCGTTAATGGCGACAAAAACAAAGGTGTACAAATCAATAATTTCTTAAATGAAAATGATTTATACAAAATAGAGTACCTCAAATTTAGTGACGGAACATCTATATACCTTCCAGATTTAGGCTTAAATATGGCTTATGGTGCAACAGATGATACTATAAACGGAACTTATAACGATGATACCATCATCGCCGGAAATGGTAATGACACCGTTAATGCCGGAGATGGTAATGACAGTATCTATGGAGGAAAAGGCAATGACGCCTTGAATGGAGGTAATGGCAGAGACAGTTATTACTACAATCTGGGTGACGGTTATGATACAATTACCGAGACCAGAGGAAATGATAAAATCATTTTTGGTGAAGGCATCTCCATAAATAACCTTTCTTTTCGACAAGATGGTTCAAATTTGGACATTTTAATAAATAATGATGTTTCTCAAGGAGTAACAGTCAAAGACTTCTATTCGGGAACTAATTATCAAGTAGAAACGCTCCAATTTGCTGATGGGTCAACCTTTAATCTCTCAACTCAGGGGTTAACACTGCAACAAACTAATGCTGACGACACAGTCAACGGAACATCCTATAATGATGTCATTTACGGAAACGGCGGTCATGATACCATCAACGCCGGAGATGGAAATGATACGATTGTCGGAGGCATCGGCAATGATATCCTGAATGGAGGAAACGGCGATGATACCTATATTTACAATTTAGGTGATGGCTTTGATACTATTTCGGAAACAGGCGGTAATGATAAGATCGTCTTTGGCAAAGGTATCAGTCAAAGTGATTTGTCATTTGAACAGATCGGTAACGATTTGAAGATTTCTGTCAATGGTAAGGATGACAAAGGAATTCAGATAAATGACCACTTCCGTTATGACGATTCCAAAGTTGAGACTATCGAATTCCATGACGGCAGCACGCTTGATATCAGTAATGCCGACCAGCTGATTCAAGCGATGAGCAGCTTCAGCGTCAGTAATTCGGCTTCGACAGATACCCTGTCCAATCCGGCACAAGATGTCACCGATATGTACTCTCTGGCCGCCAGTCAGGATTTGACCAGAAAAGCAAGCTAAATAAAGGAGACATTTAAACGACAAAAAGCCCCCTACTCCGTAGAGCAGGGGGCTTTTTCAGGTGCAAAGGTCATCATAAACCAGATTGTTGCGGTCAATCTGGTCTATAGTTTCCTGAGTGTCATGGTCATAATCAGCAAAAATCGGTTCATAAATCTGGCAGAATTCAAGGTCGGCGATATTTGTCGTGCAGCCGCTTAATCCGCTCAGACTCAAAACGAGTATTGCGAGCCACGTTCGCTTGATGTATCGCATTGAGCTGTCCTTTCTGTTTAGTGTCGATTTGTTTAATTTTTTCATCTTTTCGGCCCAGCCAGTAAAGCAAAAGACCAACTCCGGCAATAATCCAGGCCTTAAATTTGTTTAAAAATTCCGCCATAGTACCAGTCCTTTACATTAAAGTTGGGGCAAGACTTATACCGGCATAACTCATAATGTCCGAATACTTCTGAACCGGGGAAGAGTTTCCGATAGGAGCCGATAAGGTTTCTCAGCGAGACCAGCTGAGCCGGTGTAAACTCCCGGCGGCCAATCAGGCAAATGCCAATGCTGTTTTCATTATAACCTTTGCAATGAGCGCCGATCTGAGCCAGAGGACGTCCGTTTTCAATCGTTCCGTCCAATCTGATGACATGATGGTATCCGCAGCATTGCCAGCCGCGTTCCTTATGCCAGCGGTCAATATCTTTAATGGTAAAGTCTTTGCCATCCGGGGTATCTGCGCAATGAACAATGATTTTATCAATTTTTCTCAGTGCCATGATGACCTCCTTTGATTGTGTATCCATCAATTTTGATACCGGCCAAATCCCCGTTAAACGAGGCAGAAGCTGACGCATATATTTGTCACGCCGGTATCAAGCCTTATGCCCTTTTCATTATCAT
>ERZ772892.2651-NODE-2651-length-14624-cov-7.253895_pt1 | contig 14624 bp, 18 predicted proteins | sample MGYA00512126_ERZ772892 | MGnify/ENA primary metagenome ERZ772892 (study PRJEB29015, sample SAMEA2737697) | human gut metagenome | biome: human gut; feature: human-associated habitat; material: faeces | place: China | collected 2012 ... | reverse complement strand
GAGATAGATAAGATTGCAAGAATGATTTTCACTTCTACTATTCCTCTTGTAAAAATTCAGCATTGCCCACCTAATCACTTAGGTGGGTTTTGTTGTATATGAAATTTTGAAAGGTGGTGTTGTTTGATGGTACTAAATGACAAAGAAAAGCTATTTGTAAAGGAATACATAATCTGCAAGGGTAGTGCTTATCAGGCAGCACTAAACGCAGGTTATAAAAAGCAAACTGCAAAATATGCTTATGAGTGGTTACTGGAAACTCTAAAAAACTCTACTACAAAAAGACATTTACCCTATAAGCCATATTTGAAGGTAGCACTAGATGAAGAACTAGACAAGCTACACAATGAAAAGACAGCTGATGAAAGGGAAGTTGTTGAATACCTAACCTCTGTTATGCGTGGTGAATCTGTATCGGAAGTTGTTGTTACTGAGTTTGTCGGAGAAGGTTGTTCAATGGCAAAGAAAGTTGAAAAAGCTCCTGATGAAAAAGAGAAACTGAAAGCAGCTGAACTTCTGGGCAAGACCTATGGTATCTTTACCGATAAGGCACAAGTAGAACTTGCTTTGCCGGTGTTTGAAGGTGAAAGTAGTCTTGAAGACTAATACAATTAATTTACCCTCTGTTGTAGGTAAAGGATATAAAAGCTTTTGGAATTTTAAGGGCAGATACAGAGTTGTAAAGGGTAGTAGAGCAAGTAAAAAGTCAAAGACTACTGCACTATGGTTTATCTACAAACTTATGCAGTACAATAAAGCTAATTTGCTTGTAATCAGAAAGACCTATCGTACATTACATGATAGTTGCTATAAGGAACTGAAATGGGCAGTCCCTTGCTGATGAAAAGGCAGTGCTTAAAGACTTAACAGATAACTATACTACTGCTTTAGCAGATATAAAGAAGAATATCAGAGAGTTACAAGCTAACCCTTTGACACAATCAAAAGCATATCAACTGGAATATCAAAAACAGTTAGAAACAATGGTTTCAGGTGTGCTTGATACATTGCAAGGTAGTAATTTCAATTCTATTGCAGAGTATCTGCGAAACAGTTATACAAATAGTTATATAGGCAATTTGTATGATATGCACGGTCAAGGTGTACCACTTATCTTACCAATGAATGAAAATCAAGTAGTTAAGGCAGTACAAAAGACAGGTGATGACTTTAAACTAAGTGAAAAGCTAGGTGGCAATACCAAAGAACTAAAGAAACAGGTTAAGTCAGAACTGCAAAGAGGACTTGCTACTGCACTACCCTATGAGATAATTGCAAGAAGTATCAGCGACTATGGACAAGCTGACCTTAACCGTTCAATGAGAATTGCAAGAACAGAAGGTCATAGAATACAGACAGAGGCTAAGCTGGATTGTATGAATAATGCCAAAAACAAGGGCGCAGACATTATAAAGCAGTGGGATAGTACCTTAGATGGCAGAACAAGACCGGAGCATAAGCAGTTAGACGGACAGATAAGAGAAATTGACGAGAATTTTGAAGTTGACGGATATTCAGCACAAGGACCGGGTGGCTTTGGTGACCCATATATGGATTGTAATTGCAGATGTTGCTTACTTCAAAGAGCCAAATGGGCTTTAGATGATGAAGAACTAAAAACATTGCAAGACAGAGCAGAATACTTCGGACTTGATAAGGCAAAGGATTTTGAAGAATTCAAGCAGAAGTATTTGCGAGCAACTAATCAGTTGATTGATCCACCTGTCATTATTGAAGGAATTGAGTGTACTGTGACAAAAGGAATGTTTGGCTTTCATGATGGTTATGGTGGGATTAAAAAGACGATTAATGCAGTGACTTATGAAACACCTGATGGAACACAATTCATTTTCCCTGAAAAATATAACAAAACACAACAGCAAATGACTCCTGAACAAGCAATCAGATGTTGGTATCAAGTTCCTGCCGAAATTCGAAGCAAAGCCCAAAAGACTATAGAATTTGTTGACTATTATAATCCAGCTGATTCTTATTGGCGAAAGAAATATAAAAATTTTCCACACTCTTATGCAACGGGTGGGGATAAAATAACTTTCTATAGGTATGACCATCCTCATCAAGATGATTATGTAATTAGGACCTATTGCCACGAAGCAAGCCATTTGATTGATACTGCCCTTTCCACACAGGGAAACAGATTTTCTGAAGAAAATCTGTGGACAAACGCTATGAAGGATGATATAATTACAAGTGGAAAGAAATCTCCTACAACATATGGGGAAAACTCTTGTGTTGAAGATTTTGCTGAGAGTGTTGCTGAATTTGTCAAAGATGAAACAGTATTCACAAGACAATTTCCAAATCGTGCAAAAATAATAAAATCTATTATTATGAAGGTGATATGATGGCAAACTATGAGAGAGTAAATGAAAAAACCCCTTGTGGTGGTGAATATTCTGAAATCTTTTACTTTGATGATAACAGAAATCCTATTGATGCCGAAAAAGCAACAATTTTTGTCATCAGAGAATGTGACTGTGACGGTAATTTGATTAAAGAAACATATGGGATAAAATAATTGAATACTAAAAGTAGGTGGCTAAATGGCTAAGGACGATTACTTTGTGATTGTTTGTAAGATACTATAATAGAAATTGACGTTGTTAAACCCTATCCTAAGTATGATGAGATGATAGAGATTACACCAATAGGAATAGCGTTCCTACAAGAAAATTCAATGATGAAGAAAGCCTTGAATATTTTAAAACATATGAAAGATTTAGGCTTTTCTTTAGCGGGACTAATTAAGTAGCACTTTACAATTTGTGAAGTGCTATTTTTATTTAAAAGAAACTAGGTGATATGTTGATATGTCCGTATAGAGATAAAGTGGAAACCACAGTGCAGAAGGAAAGTTATTGTTATAATGACGATAACCCTGAACAATGTACAAAAACAGATACTATCGTACAAACCATTCATCAGCCAATGAAATGTGTAAAAGCTGAGTGTGGTGCATTTTACAATGGTAAATGTAATTACAAAAATTAATATTGTTATTAGGCACTAACGAAAAAGTTAGTGCTTTTTTATTGCCCTGAACAAGGCTTTAAACTGTTTAAATTCATCTTGTCAGATGTAAAATGACTAGTTCAAGTCAAGAGATAACTTGTAAAAATTCTATTGAACGAAGAAAGGAAAATTTATGACACTACAAGAAATTCTAAAAAGTCAGGGTTTATCTGATGAACAAATCGAAAAAGTAACCGGTGAAATGAAACAAAACAAGATTTTTACTGCAAGTGAAGAAAATCTTGACATCAGATACAAGGACTTAAAAGGTAAGTTTGACAGTAAGTCAAAGGAACAGGATGAGGCAAGTGCTTTAATTGAGCAGTTGAAAAAGGATAATGCCGGTAACTATGAACTACAAGCAAAGGTTACAGAATATGAAGCTACTATCAGTAACCTTAAAGCTGAACTTGAACAGAGTAAGGCAAATTCAGCCCTTGAAAATGCTCTTATTAAAGCAAATGTTGTTGATGTGGACTATATGGCTTTTAAGTTTAAAGAAAAAGGCGAAATTAAACTTGATGATAAAGGCAAGATTAAGGGCTTTGACGATACATTAAACGAACTAAAGACCCAGTACCCAACACAGTTTACATCAACTACAAGTACAAAAATTGAAGAAAACAAGCTACCTAATACAAATGATAACAATGGTAGTGAAATCACAAAAGAACAGTTTAACAAAATGGGTTATCGTGACAGACTAAAACTACACACAGATAATCCGGAATTGTATAACACATTAAATAAAGGAGAGTAAAATTTATGGCTAATGAAACAACAAAAATCACAGACCTTATTAACCCTCAGGTAATGGCTGATATGATTTCAGCAAAGGTTAGTAAGAAAATTGTAGTGGCCCCATTTGCAAAGGTAGATGATACTTTGGTAGGTGTACCGGGTAACACTATTACAGTACCTAAGTATAGTTACATTGGTGATGCAGAAGATGTTGCAGAAGGTGTCGCTTGTGGTACTGCTAAGCTGACAACATCCTCAACTACTGCAACAGTTAAGAAAGCAATGAAAGCAGTTGAACTAACTGATGAGGCAGTCCTGTCAGGTTATGGTGACCCTGTAGGTGCTACAAATTCACAACTTGCACTTTCTCTGGCTGCAAAGATTGATAATGATGCAATTACAGCACTAATGGGAGCAAAAGTTATTTATGACGGTTCAAGCAAGATTATCAGCTATGAACAGATTGTATCAGCTATTGACCTATTCAATGAAGAAGTCAATACAGAAAAGGTTATGTTCGTCAATCCTTTACAGGTTGGTCAACTTCGTAAGGACCCTAACTTTATTTCTGCTGATAAGTATCCTGGCAATGTTATTATGACAGGTGAAATCGGTAAGATTGCAAATTGCCGTATTGTACCGTCAAAGAAAGTAACACTTGACAGCACAAGTGCTTTCTATCAGTGTCCTATCATTAAGCTTGAGGAGGATGCCGAAACAGAAGATGAAATTCCTGCACTAACAATTTACCTAAAGAGAGATACAACAGTAGAAACTGAAAGAGTGTCATCTGCAAGAAAGACTATTGTTTCAGCAGATAAGCACTACACAGTTGCCCTTTCTAACGAAAGCAAGGTTGTACTTGCTAAGCTAAAGAAATGATTGTATCTCTAAATGATGTAATGTGGATGCCTGAATTCAGTTCTATGCCTGAGGCTGTTGTGAAGAGAAAACTTGAAAGCATTGAAGATATGATTAGAGCATATACTAACAACAATTTTCAATGCCGTAGCAAAAGGTTCTCTGCCAAAGCCTTAGGTAATGACCTTATGGGTTCAGATACTAGGTTTAGTGTAGGTGACACAATACAGATTACTGATTCTGTTAATAACGGTTTGTATGTAATTGTGGATATGGAGAACGATAGAACAGTTCTCAACAAAGATTTAATTGATTGTGACTATAACCTTGTAACTAAAGTTCAGTATCCTAGTGCAGTAAAGGAAGGTACTATAAATTTACTGTTATGGGAAGTAAGAAACAGAGATAAGGTTGGAATACAATCAGAAACAATCTCCAGACACTCTGTAACATATTTTTCACAAGATAGCAGTAATCAGGTAATGGGTTACCCAATATCATTACTAGGCTTTTTAAAGCCATATATGAAGGCGAGGTTCTAGTATGATTGGTGGTAACATATCTGCTACTTTTCAAGTGAAAAGCAGTGAACAGAAAAACCCTATTGGTGAAGCAGAACATATATGGTCAGATGTTCTCACTACAATAGGGTTTCTTGATTTAAGTACACAGAGTACAAAATATACTACATTTAATGCCAAAATTGAGGAGTCAACACATATCTTTATTTGTGACTACAAACCTATTACATTCACTAGTGAAAATTCAAGGGTGATTATCAATAATCAGATGTACCAAATCACATTTATTGATGACCCTATGGGACTTCATCAGCATTTGGAGTTCTATCTAAAATATGTAGGTGGTCAAAATGGCTGACAATGTTGTTTTTGAAGATAACAGACTAAAGGTCAATGCAGAAATGCAAGATGCCGTAATAGCATTTTTGTATGAAGTGTGTGGAGAATATCAGTCACAAACTGCAAGAAATACAAGAGTTGATACAGGTCAGACAAAAGGTTCTTGGGACTATGCTATTGATGAAAACGCACTTGAAGGTATCATTGGTTCACCAATGGAAAATGCCATTTGGGAAGAATTTGGTACCGGTGAATATGCTTTAGAGGGCAACGGTAGAAAAGATGGCTGGTACTATGTTGATAAAGACGGTAACGGTCACTTTACTTATGGTAAAAAGCCTAGCAGAGCCTTATTTAATGCCCATGAAAAGTTAAAGTCAAAAGTACCAAAGGCTCTTGAACAGAAATTGAAAGGACTGAAATAGATATGGATGAAGTATTATCAACCATTGATTCACACCTTACAGAACTTGGACTAAACTATGAATTTGGCAGAATGACTAAAGTACCGGTTACTTATCCTTATTGGGTAGGTGATTACACAAGTAGTCAAGGTACTACAGAAGACGGACAAGAAAATATTTCTGTTATCTTAACAGGCTTTTCAAGAGGTTCATTCTTTGAACTTGAAAAGCAGAAATCAATTATTATTAACCATTACAGACACTCTGTTTCGGTAGTAACTAAAAAGGGTTCTGCAATGGTTATTTTTTATGACAATTCTTTTAACATTCCACTTGAAGATGATGACCTAAAGAAGTGTCAAGTAACATTAAGTATTAAATTATGGAAAGGAAACTAAGAATATGGCATATGAAGAAATAAAAAGTCATGGTATCACAGAAGATACACCGAAAAATATTCTCTTTGGTGCAGGTACTATCCACAAAGGATTAAAGTATGATAATTCTAAAAAGAAATGGAACTTTGCAGAAAGCCTTATTGGTTCAACAAGTGGTGGCAGTAAGCTAACAATTACACCGGAAGTTAAGGACATTGAACTTGACGGTGCATTAGTTAAGGTTAAGGGTTTAACTCAGAAAACAGGTGAAAGTGTTAAGCTGGAAACTAACTTTGCAGAACTTACACCTGAAACAATTAAGTCAACAACACTTGGCAAGATTGCTGAGTCTGATATTGAGGGTTATGACCTTATTGAGTCAAAGGCAACTATTGAAGATGGTGACTATTATGAAAATATTGCCTTCGTAGGGACGAAAACAGACGGTACACCCATCATTGCTATCCTTGATAATGCTCTTTGTACAACAGGCTTTGAGTCTGAGTCAAAGAACAAGGAAAATGCAGTAATTAAGGCAACATTTGAATGTTATCAGAGCATTGACGGTGATTTAAATATAGCACCGTACCACATTTACTATCCGTCAAAAGCTAATCCACTTCCATCAAGTGTAGAATAAGGAGAATAATAATGAAAGAATATAAGTTCAGAACATTAAATGCAAGTGACATTGCACCCATTTGTTCAATTATCAGTAAAATCGGACTAAACAACTTTGCTAAGACTTTTAAGTCAGAAGATGTTGTTGATGTGCTAACAAAGGAGAAAGGTGCAAAAGACTTAACTACACTTGCAGGTGTAACAGTTGCACTTAACTTTGCAAATGTGGTTATCTCACATATTGCAGACTGTGAAAATGAAATTTTTAAACTTCTTTCTAGTGTCAGTGATTTATCATATAAGGAAGTTAAAGAACTCGACTTAGTTACTTTCTCTGATATGATTATCAGCTTTGTAAAGAAAGAGGAATTTAAGGATTTTTTCAAGCATGTGTCAAAATTGTTCAAGTAAATATTATTGATTTTATGGACTTGCTATTTAAACGGTATGCAAGTCCATTCCTTTTAATAGAACAGATGATTGCTATTAATAGTTTTTCTGACTTTGTTACTAAACTGATTAATCTTAATGATGAAGATATTTTGTGGGAATTTTTCTTACACAAATATATGGGTGAACAGTCATACAGTGAGTGGAAAGAAAGTTTAGAAAGTAAAGAAGTATCTGCTGAAGAAGCAGAAAAAATTATTAGTAATTCATTTGATATATTGAACAGTTTTGAACCTTCATAGGAGAGGAGGTAGAACACTTGGAATTATTTAAGCTACTTGGTCGCATAGCAGTGGATAATTCTGATGCAAATAAATCTATTGATGAAACCACAGATAAAGCAAAAGAGTCGAAAGAGGATATTAAGTCTTTTGGTGATGAGGGTGTAAACACTAGTAATAAATTAGTTAAAGCCTTTAGTCAAATAGGACAATCAATTATCAATGGTTTTAAAAAGCAACCAATTGAAGATACTAAACAGTCATTAAATGATACTAAATCGTCAGTTGACGGAACAAAGACTACACTTAAAGATTTAAACAATACTATTGATAGCCAGAAGAACAAGTTGAAAAATCTTAAAGATAAGTATGTGGATTTGTGTTTGCAACACGGCAAAGAGTCCGATGAGGCACAACAGTGTGCAAAGGAAATAAGAGAATTATCGACAGAGCTAGGCAAAAATAAATCTAGATTATCAGATGCAGAAAAAGAGGCTGATAAATTTGATGACACAATAGACGATATTGAAAAATCTGCTCAAAAAGCAGAGAAACCTATTGAGAAGATAGGTGAAAAAGCTGAGAAGTCCGGTGGTAAAGTATCTAGTGCTTTTAGCAAGATGGGTTCTTTTGCTGCAAAAGCCGGTAAAGTAATTGTTGCCGGTTTAGGAGTTGCTAGTGTGGCAGTAGGTAAGATAGGTAAAGATGCAATTTCTGCTTATGGTGATTATGAACAACTTGTAGGTGGTGTAGAAACACTATTTAAAGATAGTTCGGATACTGTAATACAGAATGCCTCACGAGCTTACAAAACTGCTGGTATGTCAGCTAATGAATACATGGAAACTGTTACAGGTTTCTCTGCATCTCTTCTTCAATCTTTAGGTGGGGATACTGTTGCTGCTGCTAAGAAGTCTGATGTTGCTATAACTGATATGGCTGATAATGCAAATAAAATGGGTACTTCTATGGAAGACATACAAAATGCTTATCAGGGCTTCGCAAAACAAAATTACACAATGCTTGATAACCTCAAACTTGGTTATGGTGGCACAAAAGAGGAAATGGAAAGACTTCTTTCTGATGCACAGAAAATATCAGGTGTTAAGTATGACATATCTTCCTATGCCGATATAGTAGATGCCATTCATGTTGTACAAACAGAAATGGGTATTACAGGTACTACGGCAAAAGAGGCTAGTACAACTATTCAGGGTTCTCTTTCATCAGCAAAAAGTGCTTGGCAAAACCTTCTTGCCGGTTTAACTGACGGTAACCAAAATATAGACGGCCTAATTACCAATGTATTTAATAGTGTAGTTACTGTTGCTGATAACATTATCCCTAGAATACAACAGGTTTTGCAAAGAGTTCCATCTCTGGTTACTAAGTTAGTACCAAAACTTATAAGCAAAGTATCAGAGGTTATAACCGCACTTCTTCCTAGTATAGTGAGTGGTGCAGTATCACTTATTAATGCCTTAGTAGGAACATTACCACAGTTTATACAAGCTATACTAAACGCAATTCCGTCTTTGCTAAATGGTGTATATCAAGTTTTTACGGCTATAGTTAATGCACTACCACAATTGATGTCAACACTCTGTAATGCATTACCTACTCTTATACCTCAATTGATAGCCGGTATAACAAGTATGGTATTGTACCTAATGACACATTTTACAGAGATTATTCAGCCTTTAATTGATAATCTTCCACAGATTATCATATCCATTGTAAATTCTCTTATGGATAATCTTCCAATACTTATTCAGGGTGCTATACAACTTGTAATACAACTAGTACAGGCCTTACCGGAAATTATTATTAGCTTGATTGAGGCACTACCTACTATTCTTAAAAGTATTGTTGAAGGATTGTGGGAATCACTTCCCGTTTTGCTTACAGGTATAGTATCAATGGTAGGTAATATCTTTAAATCAATTTGGAAAGTTATCTCAAATTTCTTTGGCAAATATTTTTCAAGGATTGCTAAGTACTTTACAACCATATGGGAAAATATTAAGAAGATATTTGAACCGGTTATAAAATTCTTTAGCAAGATTTTTTCAGGAGTATGGAACGGTATCAAGAGTGCTTTTTCAAGTGTTGGTACTTGGTTTAGCAATGTATTTTCAGGTGCTTGGAAAGGCATTAAGAAAGTATGGAATGGTGTAGGTAATTTCTTCTCAGGTATTTGGCAAGGAATTAAGAATGTGTTTTCCGGTATTGGGAAATGGTTCAGTAATATCTTTACAGGTGCTTGGAATGGTATTAAAAGTGTATTTTCAGGTGTTTCGAGTTTCTTTAAGAAAATTTTTGATGGTATCGTTTCAATAGTTAAAGCACCTATTAATCTTATCATTAAGGGCATTAATTTTCTTATTGGTGGTGTTAATAAAATTAGTTTTGATGTACCTGATTGGGTACCTGTTATTGGTGGCAAGAAGTTTGGTTTCAATATTCCTAAAATTCCTAAATTGGCTAAAGGTACAGTTGTTGATAAGCCTACTCCGGCAGTATTTGGTGAAGACGGTGCAGAGGCAGTTGTACCACTTGAAAATAATACAGGTTGGATAAGAAAGGTTGCACAACAGCTACATCAGTTTACATTAGATACTAAGAACTTATCTGTTGATAGAGCTAAGGACTTACCTAGTGAGAAGAAAGAGAAAAATACAGTGAATACAAAAACAACTCTTACTTCCAATATAGATAAGAAACTAGACACACTACTAACAATGTTAAGTAAGTTTTTCCCTGAATTACTTGATAAAGACAGTAGTATTATCCTTGATGATGATACTTTAGTATCAAAAATTGCACCTAAAATGGATAAACAGTTAGACAAGTTAGCGAAGAGAAAGAAGAGAGGTATAACAGTATGATAAATGGTATTAGATTCGGAAATTATCATAGCTATAATGACTTTGGACTTATCCTATCATCAGTACATATTCCTCCTGCTACTCCTAAAACAAACTATGTTGACATACCCGGTGCTGACGGCCAAATTGACTTGACTGAGGCACTTGGTTGTGTCAGATACCAAATGAGAGAAGCTGAGTTTGTTTTTACAACAAAGCCCGGCAACGATATTGAGCTTACAAAAAGACTTGTTTCTAATGCTTTAAATGGGCTTTATTGCAACATTATTGTTGAGAAAGACCCTGAGTATTATTGGCAAGGAAGACTTACAGTAAGTGTATATGGCTATGAATATCCCGTTGAGAAGATAACTATTAAGGCAACTCTCAAACCGTACAAATTAAAGCATAATCTAACAGTTGTAAGTGTTAATAATATACCTGCTAACGGTTCTACAATTAAAGTATATTGTAATAATGAATGCATGCCGGTGACCCCAACCTTTGTTAATACATCTAGTGGAGTAATAGGAATAACTTTTAATAACACCTATAATATCTTATCTGCAAGAAACACAATAACATTTACAGACATTGTGTTGCAAAAAGGTCTGAATGAAATCAGTGTGAAACAAAATACTAATTTAGACTCTTGTTCAGTTGATATTAAATATCAGGAGGGAAGTTTGTAATGTACAGAATTAAAATGACAAATGCCGATAATAAAGAGTTTTTATTGTATGACCCTAACATTCAAGATTTAGCAGTAACATCTGCTACTGTGAATTTAGAAAGTAATACTGCCGGTTCTGCTACACTTGTCTTTCCTTGCACCCATCCACACTATTCACTCATTAATGATAAGACTGCTTTATTTTCTATATATGAGGATAATGAGATTATTTTTAAGGGTAGAATTTATGAAGTGAAGAAAGATTGGAATAACAGTCTTACTGTTACTTTAGAGGGCTTGTTGGCAGTACTGTCTGATGTTTTGATTTTTCCATTTGAATATCCCGGTGGCTATGTAAATGACAAAGAGTATCAAACTGAAGAAAATGATGTTAGATTTTTCTGCAAAAAAATGATTATAGAACACTACAGTAATGTTTGTTCCGGTGATTTTGGGGATTTAAAAGTTGACTATAACCCTATACAACTAACATTAGGCAACATAACTGTAAAGGATTCTGGTAGTGGTATTGTAAGGTCATCGGAAGATTATATTACCCTATGGGATATAGCTAAGGATAAGTTGTTTGGTTCTTCTTTGGGTGGGTATATTTCACTTAGATATGTTGGTGATAGGAACTATTTTGATTATGTAAAAAACTTTACCGAAACCAATAGTCAAGTAATTGAATTTGGTAAAAACCTTACTGACATTACAGATGATGAGGTGTCAACTGATACTGTATCAGCAGTTCTTGCACTAGGAAAGAATAATTTAAAAATACCTAGTTATAATGGGCAGACATCATCAGGCTATAAGGGTTATAAAGATGGTCAAATAGTAAGCAAAGACGGTGACTTGTTTTACCATGGGTATTACATAGTCAGTAAGAAAGCATTACAAAAATATGGCTGGAGGTCAAAGATAGTTAAGTATGATAGTGTGGAAAAGGAAACAGAAACACTGTTAAAGAAAGCAGTAGCGTTTATGCAGTCTGAGGGAATCAGACTTAAGAAAACCATTGAAGTATCTGCTATTGATTTACACCTTACAGATAGTCAAATTAATTCATTTAGAATTAACAAGAAAGTCAATGTAATAAGTAAACCTCACAACATCAATGTTACTTATGATTTAACCAAACTATCTATTGATATGTTAAACCCACAAAATACTAAAATAACAGTAACTAACACAGATTTAGTTTACTAGAAAGGAAAGATTATGGATATAAAGCATCAAAGTCTTGTACTTGATATTAATGAAACAAGAAACTACACATTTATAAAGGCTTGTCAGGGCGACCAAAAGTCAAGATACATAGATTGTACTCTTACTCAGAATGGCTCTGTATTAAGGCTTACAAGCAATTATAGGGCAATAGTAAAAGCAAGTATTAATAATGAAGTTAAGGCTATTAACAGTTGTACTATTGATACAACAAGTCAAGTAATCGTAGTTGAACTGACGAGTATTATGCTTGATACACCCGGTATTTTGAATTGTGAGATTACGGTACAAGACGGTCAGCAGATTTTTACATCACAAGCATTTGCAGTACAGGTTAGACAATCTACAGTAGCTAATGAAACTGAAATTAAGAAGTCTAAGGAGTACGGTGCGTTGGTTGATGCACTTAGTAGTATTGCAGATGTTGAAAGTAAAGCTGATAGAGTACAGACGCTTGTTGATAACATTGATAAACTCAAGAGTGCTGATGATATTATCAATAGACTTAGTACATCTGAAACTAATATCGAAGCTAACAAGACATCAATTAAAAAACTAAGCGAATTAGTGCAAGAAGTAAAAAACTCAGCAATTGCAGAAATTGAAAGTTTGAAAGCTGATAAGCTTGATAAAGCTGATTTTAATGCATACAAGACAAACAATGATACAGCAGTAAAGAAGAATGCTACGAATATTGCCCAAAATGCTACGAATATTGCCCAACTAGACAAAAGCAAAGCAAATCTAGTGCAAAGTTATAATCTTTTTGATTGGTCTATTTTAAATGGTAAAACTGCCAATGGATTAACTGCAACGGCAACAGATGATGGGGGGTATCATATCACAGGTACACCAACGAAAAAATATGTGTCAATGTTAGTAAAGTCAATATCATTAGAAAATGGGGAGTATTACATTACTAGTGGTAAGACTACTAATAGACAAAGCAACTGTTATAGCCAAATCACATTAGTTGACAAAGATAAAAAAGAAACTTACTATTCTGAAAAGTCATTTACGGTAAGCAACGAAAATCTGAGTGAAATTATACTGTCAGTCCAAACTGGTACACTTCTTAACTATATTGATGTAGTCTTACACCCTTGCTTATGCAAAGCTAAATATAAAGATAATATGCCTCTATCCTACAATATCGAAAGAAGTACATTAGAGTTAGCAAATCAATTACAGCCTTATATTTGTAATACTATGTCTAATTCGCAAATTAAAGTTACAACAGACAAGTCAACTAGCATTGTGCTTAATGACAGTAGTGATTGTAACATTGTTGGGTTAACTTTGTACGGTAAATCAACTCAAAGTGCAATACCTACACCAACCAATCCCGTTGCTATTAATAGTGTTGAAAATCCAAGTATTACATTTAGTAATAAAAAAAGTTCTCAAAACTTGCAATTAAACTATATATTAAGAGGTGTAGACAATACTTGTGATGTGTTGACAATTAATAGTGACGGCACAGGCTTTATCACAGAAAAATTACAGCAGTTAGTTTTGCTGAGTAGTGATTTTGATAATCTGAAAGAAAATCCAAGTGGCACAAACACCCATAGATGTACATTAACATTATCAAATTCAACGCAATGGGCTAATAGTTCTGTTAAATATGCACCACTTTGTAATGTACTTCAATTCTTTGCTTTTGCCGGTACAGAAAAATATCCTTGTTTTGATATAAGAACAAATACATTGTATGTTGACTTAGGTTTATCACTTAACGATACAAAAGCAACACTAAAGAATTGTGCTGATGAAAATAACGGTATTGTTTTAGTTGGGGTAAAGCAAACACCGACAGTTATAAATTTAACTAATGAACAAATTAATGGATTTTTGAATTTACATATGTATTATCCAAGCACAACTGTTGTATCAGACTGCGACAGTCAGCTAACTTATATTGCTGATACAAAGAATTACATTGACAACAAGTTTAATGAGTTAGCAACGGCTCTTGTTGCACACGAAAGTGAGGTGATGTAATAATGTTTAATCTACACGATTTTGTAATCAAAACTTTGTCAACAATGAAGAACAGACTTGATGAGTACCAAGTCAGAGCATACGCACTAAGCTGGTATAGCAAGTCAGTCTTAACAGATGATGATATGCTAACTATTGATAGTTGGTATACAGTTGTCGAAACTGAAACAACTAACGAAGATACAGAGAACTCAAACGGTGACTTTGAAGAAGTTACAACAGATACAGAAAAGGAGAATTAAGATGAAAGAATTAGTATGTACAACCTTTGGTGTTGTGGGT
>ERZ772892.2650-NODE-2650-length-14630-cov-3.987101_pt1 | contig 14630 bp, 9 predicted proteins | sample MGYA00512126_ERZ772892 | MGnify/ENA primary metagenome ERZ772892 (study PRJEB29015, sample SAMEA2737697) | human gut metagenome | biome: human gut; feature: human-associated habitat; material: faeces | place: China | collected 2012 ... | reverse complement strand
CTCCTAAGTAACAAGTTTAATTATTTCACTTGTCTACCTAGAAGGGAGCATATCATTTTGGCAGCCCCTTTTTTATTTCTGTCATTTTTAAATTTCTACATCAGCACTATAATCCACATTGTCATAATGGAAACCAAACATGTGATAAAAATCTTCCCAGTAACCTTCAATGTCACCAAGCTCGCCAATGTTCTCTGTCGTAACTAAGTCCCAAAGCTTTGTTATTTCATTCTGGACTTTATCTTCCATTTCCCAGTCATCAAGACGGATATAACCTTCTGCATCCGTTTCCTTTGCCGGCAGTTTGTCGATAAACAAACGGTTCATCTGCTCGATGCACCCCTCATGCAGTCCCTCTTTCTTCATAATCTTATAAAGCAGAGAAATGTAAAGTGGGACAATTGGAATTGCTGCACTGCTCTGTGTAACCAACGCCTTATTCACCGAGATGTAAGCCTTCAATCCTTTCGCCTCAAACTCTTTTGTGAGTTTTTTCGATGTATCAAAAAGATGTTTCTTTGCCTGACCGATACTGCCTTCTTTGTAAATCGCATGAGTCAGTTCCGGTCCGATATAAGAATATGCTAACGTAACAGCATTGTCACTCAAGACGTCTGCATCTACAAGAGCCTGAATCCATGCTTCCCAGTCTTCACCGCCCATAACTTTAACCGTATTTTCAATTTCTTCTTCGTTGGCAACCGGTACCGTTACGTCTTTAATTTCATTATTTCTCAAATCAATCGTTTTATTTGTAAGTTCTTTTCCTACCGTTTTCAATACAGAGGATACTGTCGTTCCATCCGGCATCGTTCTTCTCGGAGCTGCCATACTGTAAACAACCATATCAACTTTTCCAAAATCCTTGCGAATCGTCTCTATTACCTGATTTTTCATTTCTTCCGAAAAACCGTCACCATTAAATGACTTTGCATAATAACCGTCTTCTTTGGCAAACTCTTCAAATGCCTTTGTGTTATACCAGCCGGCAGTTGCCGTTCTTCTTCCATTGGACTCTCTCTCAAATGCCACGCCAATCGTATCTGCCCCGTAACCATATGTTACTGCAATACGGCTTGCCAAACCATAACCGGTCGAAGAGCCAATCACCAATACCTTCTTCGGTCCTTCCACCATGCCTTTTTCTTTACAATAAGCAATCTGTCTTCTTACACTCTCTTTGCAGCCGGCAGGATGTGCTGTCGTGCAGATAAATCCTTTTACTTTTGGTTCTACTATCATCTTATCCTCCAAATTCTTTTGCATCAATCAAAACTACTAAACAACCCGCATCCCCATTCATAAGGGAACACTTTACGCTATAGTATAACATAAAACAAAATCATAAAAAAGTGCAAAATACTTCCCGCCACCACGAACAAGTGGAAAATGGAATGCACATATTTTTTCTTTTTACCAATACCATACAAAATTGCTCCAATGGTGTAAGCAACACCGCCGGTAAACAAAAAGACGGTTCCTCCGGCACCAAGACACTGTACCGTCGGTTTAATAAAGAAAATAATACACCATCCCATCGCAAGATAACAAATCATCGACAAAATCTGATATTTTTTCAAATCAATTGCCGTCAGAGTTGCCGCGATGAAACAGCACGCCCACACAATACCAAAAATCACAAATGCCTGTACCGGGTACTGTGGTCTCAGTGCCGTCAAAGTGACCGGCGTATAAGTTCCTGCGATTAGAAAATAAATTGTACAGTGATCAATAACCTGAAACACCTTTTTAGGCATTTCCGGTTTCAAACCGTGATAAATACTTGACATCGCATAAAGCACAACCATCGTGGAGCCATAAATAGCTGCTCCCACAACACCCCATGCATCTGTGTGTATTACTGCAAAAATCACACAGAGTACCAGTGCCGCAATTGCCAGCGCACCACCGGCAATATGCGAAACCATATTAAAAATTTCTTCTCCTTTTGTATAAGATGGAAGGACACGGTCTTCCAAATGTGTTCTAACTTTTTTCATGCTAAAACCTCCGATGAATTACATTTTTCTCCGAAGCACCATCGTTATGAGTATTCCTGATAAAGAACCAAGAAATACAATAGCAATCGGCAGAAGTGGAGCCGTATCGCCGGTAGCCGGTGATGGATTTGTCGCAAGTGTTCCAATCACACTTGTATTCTTCGTGGAATTTGTCTGTCTCGTTGTAAGTGCTGCAGCCGTACGGTAGGCAAGCGCATACGTAGAGAAACGGTCTGTCTTAAATGTAACCGTATTTGTTGCTGAATCCAAATCTTCCAATACGGATACTTTTCCTTTATGGACACGAAGGACAACAAATTCACGCGACGCATTCCGCAAATCCGAAGGAACCGTTACCGTTACAGAAATCGGTTTTGCCAAATTTGTTACCTCTTTCTCTGAACTGCTTCCTACTTTCTTCCACAGTGTGATATCCAAATATTCACCGACCGAATAACCCGACAGATTTGCAATCACAAGTTCCTTATCGTTTTGAGGAACACTGCCGTCAATATTCTTGATGCGCAATTCAATGCTTGCATTACTGCCATCTTCTACTGCCTGCTGTTCTCCATTTGACAGTACAGATGTTTTCAAATCCTGTGTACCTGTTACAAGTGCTGTATTCGGTGCTCCGTCAACCACCTTGACATGCTTTTTCACAATACCGGCAATTGCCTGGGACGGTGAAGCGGTCGGTGTAACTGCATTTCCATCCGTATTATTATCACCTGAATTGCCTGCATTATCCGCATCGGTGTCATCTGATGCCGGCTGATTTAATACCACTGTGCAATCTGACATATTACCGGCACAATCGGTTGCAGTAATTACATATACCATCGTTTCCTGTTCTGCTGTCAAAGTAAATGTAACCGTATTATTTTCCATACTCTGCGGTTTACCGTTCACGGTAACATTCGACAGATTCTCATCCGATACCGTTACCCCACGGCTGTTTGCCTCATATGTGGCATCTTTTTCAACACCTTTAATTTCCGGCATTTTCGTATCTTTCTTATAATTGAATACACTCGGATAATAAATTTCACCCGTAGTCTCATTCATGATATAGAATTTTTCTTCACCGCAGTCTGTATCTTTTGTAAGAGCAATCTCATCCAGTGCTTTTCCTTCTTCTTCTCTCAAAAGTTCGTAACCATCTTTTGGTACAATCCTTAAATCCGAAGTATACCAGCCGGTATCCGAAACACTGCCTTCAATTCGGTACTGACCGTCTTTTCCGGCACTCGCATAGCGGCGGTCAACCAAAAGCAGACCGGACACATACTCAAAGGTATAATTATCTGCCTTGCCGCCTTTTGGTGTAAGCTCTTTTGTCTCTTTCGCTGTCTGTGTAAAATCAACCGTTGGAGCCACATAGCCGGCTGCCGTCTCCGGTGTTTCCACAACACCGTTCTGCGTTACAAATCCGGTTACTTTTACAGAACCCTTAGCTAACGTTTCGTGATAATACAAATCATCGCCCGAATATGTCGCCTTCAAAACCGCTTTGTCAACAGAAAAACCACATGTCGTCTTTGCTTCTTTGCCACCGTTATAAACCAATGTCACATCCGTTGCATATTTACCATGTGAAAGTCCTTCTTTGGCAGCAATCCAGAATTCATTTCCTGTGTTTTTCACTTCAAAATGTTTGTCATCGCCAAGAATGACTTTCTGTATCGTAGCGTCTGCATTTGCCTTATCCGTATTTTTAAAGGTTATTTTGGTCTGTGGCGTTGATGTGTAACCATAAACCGCATCCGCAATTTTAAGCGTATCTGCCGTAATATCATAAATCGGTTTCGTAATCGTAAACTCACGCTCCGCATTATTACCGGCTGAATCTCTCGCTACCACGGTATAAGTCTTAGAGCCTTTCTGTGGGCAGGCAATCTTCTTCTCCGCCGTCTTTAACCCTTCCGACTCTTCAACAATCGAAAGGGCACTTCCGGATGCCGTAACATCGGTTCCCTCATAGAGTGTTGTCTCATTTAAATTACCGTCTGAAACTTTTAAGGACAAAACTTCCGTGATATATTCTTTTTCATCCACGATACCCTGTTCTTTTCCATTTTCAACCTTATTGATTTCCGGCTGCTTGTTATCAAACACCAAACCATTGGAAGATATATAAGTTGACAAACCGGCATGATTTGTTATTTTTGCATAAATAACCGCACTCTCATATTCCTCCGGTGAAATCGAAAATCCATCCTCATACGTTACCCAGTTTAATTTGGTATCTAAACTCTCTGCTGTTCCTTCCACGGCTTTTTCCGATATACAATACTGAATTGGTTCCAGTCCGCTCTCTTCATCCGTTGCACTGATGGATACCGCTTTGGTCTGATTAAAAAACAGTCCAAAACTTACGGAATTACAAAACTCAGCCCACAGATTGGAGGATACGGTAATACCTTCTCCATTTCTAAAATACGGAGCCGTATTATCTATTTTTATCGTCTCTTTCATCTGCGCAGAAATTTCACCCGTCTGTGTATTCATAACATAAAAACTTTTCTCTACACCGTTTGTCGGCCCAGCCACGGAAATCGACTGTGTCTGGGAAGCGAAAGAATCTGCTGCTTCCGAATCACTAATTTGATAATTCGCCGCCGGGCGGATGGCTACATAATCTGATACATACCAATCGTAGCCTTTTACCTTTTTACCCTCAATCACATAGCCGTCACGAAGTACATGATGTTTCACTTCCAGTTCACCGGCTGCATATGAAAATTCATAGTCGTGTGAAGAACCGCCATCCGGAATCAGCTGCATCGTTTCCATTGCACGTTTATCCGATGTAAATTCCTGACTATTCTGATTTTCATCCATATAATATAATTTCGGTGCCACAAAATCTGCATCTTTTACAAATACATCCTTTGTGTCTCCATTTTTAAAATCCGTCGCTGTGTACTCAATTGTTCCTTTCAAATCCGGCAGCGTATGATAACCGACATCTTTCTGACCGGTGTAACGCACTAACATGTTGGCTTTTTTAATCGTTACGCTGCATTTGCAGGTCACCTCGGATTCAGCATCTCCATTATAAGCAATCCGAACCGCTTCGGTATAAGTTCCTGCATGAAGTCCCTGTTTTGGACGTATTTTTGTACCCTCTGCAACTTCAAAATACTCTGCTTCTCCATTTGCACCTTCCAATGTAATGGAATCTGCTGCCACCGGCTGATTGTTTGCTTTATTTATCAAACTTACCGCCTGTGCTTCCACCTCTTCATAACCATAAGTCAGCGCCGAGCTGCCACTGCCAAAATCGAGGTTTTTCGCATCGACATCAAGTACCGGATTTTTCAGTGTCAATGTCGTAACTTTCTGATTACCGGACTTATCCTCTGCTGTAATCTCATAGACAATATCATCATTCGTTTCCGTGGTTCTCTCAATAACAAACGATACACTTCCCTTTGTGATATCATCTTCTGTTTTTGTGAGAACCGTATTGGAACCGTTTTTCACAGTAACCTTTGAAAGATAGTCATCTGTAACTGTAATTTTTTTGCGATCTGCAATATAACTTTTCGTATCCCCTAATTTTTTACTTCCACACAAAATTTCCGGCAGGGTCTTATCCACAGTAATCTGATTGGATGCGGAATAAGTTGTATTTCCCGCCTTATCGATTACACGGGCATAGAAAATACGTTTTCCCTCCCGGCTGAACGTAACCGTGTCCCCTTCTGCAAGAGTAACCCAGGAAGCTGACTTTAACTGGCTTGCCGTCATCGCCTTTGTTGCCAGCACATAAGCACGGCTGTCCACTTTACTCGTCTCATCCTCTGCACTCAGAGAAAATACAACATCATGATTAAAGCAATCCACGCCAAGTTCATGATCGGCATCCGAATACTGTTTTCCTTCATAAGTTATCGTTGCTGTCGGTTTGGTCTTATCAATATTAATCTGTCCATCCCGCTTTTCTGCTACCGTTATTGCACCGGTGATTCCTTTATTATTTTTATTTTTTAAATAAACCTTAAGTGGTCCCTGATTCGTACCATCGGATGAACAAATGATGGAATCTTTAAAATCACTCTCATCCGTTGAAATCAAATAGCCGCTCATCGGTACAATCTTTACATCTGAAGTATACCACTGTTTTCCATCGACAAGTTTTCCTTTTGTACCACTGACTGTGTACGGTTTCGTTGGTGTCGGATAACGCTTAATGGTAATTGTTTTATTCAAATCAATGGTTTTTGCCTTATAGTTACTACCCTTGCTGACATGCAGATAAATCGCATACGGATCATCACTGTCTGCTTTCGGACGGTTTTCTGTCGTGCCATCTTTCACAACAATGTAAGCACTTCCCATTCCCTCTTTCGAAGACACAATAGTTGGATTAATGATTTCTCCGGTATAATAGTATTCCTCTTTAATCGTACTGATATCAAAATCAGAAAGCTGCGGCTCACCCTTCTGAATTGTCACAACTACATCATCGCTACGTACTTCTTCAGAATCTAAATCATACTGGTTATTGTCAACACTTTTCACCATACAGTAGAAATAATAATCACCGGCTCCGGTATCTTTCGGAATGGAATACGTTGTTGTCTTTGCTCCATTTCCAACCAGCGCCTCACCGGTACCGTTTGCCGTTTTGCTTACATACCACTGGCACTCATAACCGGCTCCTGCCGGCGGTGTTACTTCTACTTTTACTTTGATGGTTGAATCCATCGGATATGTATACGGCCCTACCGGCTGCTCTACCACCTGGCAGGTCGGTTTTTCTAACTGAACCGGTGCCGCTTCCCTCTTTTTCTTAATTGCCTTCTTTTCCTCTTTTGGCAGATTATCGGATTCATCCTGTTTGGCTGCAGACTGATATTGCGGTTCCTCAGTTGCCTGTGGCTCATCCGTCGCCTTTTCCTCGTCTTTTTTCTCTTCTTCCGGTTTTGTCGTTTCTTCTGCCGATTCTGTCTCCTCACTGTCCTGCTTTTCTTCCGGTTCTTCAGTCACAACCGGCTCCACCGTCACATCCGGTGTCATCGTCGGCTCAAGTTCCGCCTCTGACACAGTCTCGGTCTGGCTCTCACCCGTCATCTCATCCGCCAGTGATGGCAGGACAAGAACAGCTCCTACAACGGCAACCAGACAGATGGCACCGGTCACAAGAGATTTCCATTTATTCTCCTTTATAAATAGATTTCTTATCGCATGATAAATTGTCAAAAAGGCAATGACTACAATCATTACCGGGTAGGTAAGTGGTTTACACTTCTTTCCAATCTTAATTAAAAACTCCAAAATCCTTTTCTTCATAAAAAATCCCTCCATGGGTATAATATCCGCACATTAATGCAGTATTATTATACACCTAATGGAGGGTGTTTTGCAAGATAGTAATTCGTTTAGTCCATGATATCGACGTCTTCACCTCGAAGAATTTTATTAATATTTCTTACGGCACACATTTTTCCGCACATCGTACATGTATCTTCTTTTTCCGGTTTGCTTTCTGCACGGTAACGGCGTGCTTTTTCCGGGTCAATGGCAAGTTCAAACTGCTTTTCCCAATCAAGATTGCGACGTGCTTCGCTCATTTCAAAATCCCAGTCTTTTGCACCCGGCAGTCCTTTTGCCACGTCCGCAGCATGGGCTGCAATGCGGGAAGCAATAATTCCTTCTTTAACATCTTCAAGTGTAGGGAGACGCAAGTGCTCTGCCGGTGTTACATAGCAAAGGAATGATGCACCATAAGTCGCAGCAATTGCTCCACCAATCGCACTGGTAATATGATCATAACCCGGTGCAACATCGGTCACCAAAGGTCCTAATACGTAAAATGGCGCTCCCTTACATACCGTCTGCTGAATTTCCATGTTTGCACGAATCTGATTCAGCGGCATATGACCCGGTCCCTCAACCATAACCTGTACATTGTGATTCCATGCACGCTGTGTCAGTTCACCAAGTGCAACCAATTCGGAAATCTGCGAAATGTCTCCGGCATCTTCAATACTTCCCGGACGGCAGGCATCTCCTAAACTGATTGTCACATCATACTCTTCGCAGATATCCAAAAGTTCATCATATCTCTCATAAAATGGATTTTCATTTCCGGTTAATTCCATCCATGCAAAAATAATGGAACCGCCGCGGGATACAATATTGGTGTGACGCAGATTCTGTTTAAAACGGTCTGCTGTGGCACGGTTAATTCCACAGTGAATGGTCATAAAATCAACACCGTCTTTGGCGTGCATTTTTACGACTTCCATCCACTCATCGGAAGTAATGTCTTTTAATGCTTTGTTATAGTAAACAACGGCATCATAAATCGGCACGGTACCAATAACAGCCGGACATTCACTTGTCAGTTTACGGCGGAATTTCTGTGTATCACCAAATGAACTCAAGTCCATAATTGCCTCAGCACCCATATCGACAGCCGCCTGTACTTTCTTCATTTCCACATCCAAATCAAGACAATCCTTACTCGTTCCAAGATTAACATTGATTTTTGTTTTCAAACGGGAACCGATTCCATAAGCTTTTAAGCATTTGTGATTTTTATTGGCAGGAATCGCAACCTGTCCTTTTGCAACTAACTCGCGGAGTTCTTCCACATCGAAATTTTCATAAGCGCTGACCCGCTCCATCTCCGGTGTGATAATTCCTTTTCTCGCTGCATCCATCTGTGTCGTATAATTACTCATTCTTATCCTCCATTCAAAAAAAGAAGACCACAAATGTGGTCCTCCATAGATTCTTCCTCCGTTGGCATTACCCACATCAGGTTTCGGGTCGAAGGTGTCACCTTCCTCTCAGCCTGTCTGCAAGCTCCCCGGATTTATTGACATACCGCTATTATAGCTCATGTTGCTCCTCTTGTAAACAAGATTCTTCCAAAAGATGAAAGAGAGCAATCTTATAAATCAAAACAATGCGGATGTCACGGTCACAGTACCGGTTTTTCACAAATTCACACGTCTTATACAAAAAAATAAGTCCGGCGGCCACTGCTGTTATGGCAAACACCACCGCAGGAAGCTGTAAAAAAACAAGCGTAAGCACCGTAACTGCAAAACCAGTCACAATATAGATAAAGTTGCGGCTGATTCCAATTGACTGCTGCACGGTGTCCAAAAGTCCTTTTAACGCCAAATCCAGTTCTTCTTCCGACGAATGACTCAATTTCTCATAAATATCGCAAAACACGTCCATACTTTGTTTTCTCTTTAATTTATCGGCATAGCACGCATACCGTTCTTTTCCAAATTCTCTTTGAATCAATTTTCCCAATACACTTTTCACCATTCACTCTCCTTTAGTAAAATCAAAGCTGCCTTTTTATCCTATAGTATTCAACCATATCTTGTTTCGTTATTCCCGCAAAAAAGAATTACCGTAAATTTCCCATGTTAACAAAACGTTTACATTTTCGCAAAACTATCCTAACATCTAACCCCTATACTAACGATTGTAACATGAATTTGCTTACAAGATTCTTTTTTTCATAAATTGTTTTGGTGTTTTTAAACCAAACTTTCTCCTCTTTTTAATGCAGAAAGGAAGATGGTTCCCCGCCATCTTCCTTTTTGTTATGCAAAACCGACAAACACCATCACTTATCAGATTAGAAAGCTTAGCATTTGTCGGTCGTAAGTATTTCCTAACTAAAAGATAAATTTATACATTGTTTCGGATTCAAAGGTTTCGCCTGCCTTAATCACGCATGGCGTAAAGGACTTAACATTGATGGAGTTCGGGAAAAACTGCGTTTCAAAGCAGATACCGGTTCTCTTTGTATAAGTTTGTCCATCTTTTCCTTTCTCATTCTCAATAAAGTTTCCGGAATAAAGCTGCATGCCCGGAAGGTCTGTATACACTTCCATTGTTCTGCCACTTTCCTTTTCTGTCACTTCTGCTACTTTTGCAAAAGTTCCTTCCGGCTTATCCAAAACATAGTTGTGGTCATAACCACCTGCCAAAACAATCGGTGGATAATCGGAATCAATATCGTCACCTACACATCTTGGCTTTCTGAAATCCATTGGTGTGTCGGTCACATCTACAATTGTTCCGTCCGGAATCAAATCGTCACTTGTCGACGTAAAGCCGTTTGCTTTTATCGTCACAATGTGGTCCGTAATTTGTCCGCCCTTGTGTCCTTTTAAGTTAAAGTAACTATGATTTGTCAAATTGCAAAGTGTGTTTTTGTCTGATTTTGTCACATAATGCAATTTTAATTCATTGTCATCTGTCAACGTATAGGTCAGACTCACATCAAGATTTCCCGGATATCCCTGCTCTCCATCCGGACTTACACGGGTAAATGTGACACTGTTGTCACCAACTGCTGCCTGGTACATAACCTGATGATAGCCCGGTGTGCCGCCATGCAGATTATTCTTTCCATCATTTTTCTCAAGTTCATACGTTACACCGTCTAACTCAAATTTGGCATCGCCGATGCGGTTTCCATGACGTCCGATGAACGCACCGAAAAAGCATCCATTCACTTCATAACCGGCAACGTTATCAAATCCAAGAACAATATCTTCCACATTGCCGTTTTTATCCGGTACCATCAAAGACACTAAGTTTGCACCATAATCAATGACGCTTACCGATACGTTATTCTTGTTTGTGATGGTGTAAAGAGTTACCTCTTCTCCATTCTTGGTTGTTCCAAAACTTTTTTGTGCTACACTCATTCTGCCTGTTCCTCCTTTTCTTCAACCATAATACCTAATTCATCTAACTGCTTTGCATCCACCGGACTTGGTGCATTTGTCATCAGACAAGAAGCATCTTTTACTTTCGGGAATGCAATTACTTCACGAATACTGTCTTCCTTTGCCATCAGCATAACCAGACGATCCAGACCATAGGCCAGTCCTGCATGAGGCGGAACGCCGTATTTGAAGGCATCTAACAAAAATCCAAACTGCTCATACGCATCTTCTTTGGAGAAGTTTAATGCTTCAAACATCTTCTCCTGAATATCGTTCTGGTGGATTCGGATGGAACCTCCACCGATTTCCGTACCATTCAATACAATATCATAAGCCTGTGCACGAACACGTCCCGGATCACTTTCCAGATATGGAATATCCTCTTCCATCGGCATTGTAAACGGATGGTGCATTGCCTGGAAACGGCCCAGTTCCTCATTGAACTCAAGAAGCGGAAACTCCGTTACCCAGAGGAACTTAAATTCATTTTTGTCAAGCAAATCCATCTGTTTCGCAAGCTCCAGACGAAGGTTTCCAAGCACATCCCAGACAACTTTATTTTTATCCGCTGCAAACAACAGCAAATCGCCCGGCTCACCAGCCATTGCTTCTACTAAGTTTTTCAATTCCTCTTCTGTCATAAATTTTGCAAAAGAAGATTTATAGCTGCCATCCTCATTGATACACAGATAAGCAAGTCCTTTGGCACCAAAATCTTTTGCAAAGTCAACTAATTTATCAATCTTCTTACGTGGCATAGCGCCCTGTCCCTTCGCATTAATACCACGCACGGAACCGCCATTTTCAATGGCACCGGTAAATACGCCAAAACCACAGTTTTTAACGACTTCTGTCACATCATTAAGCTCCATGCCAAAGCGGGTATCCGGCTTATCCGACCCAAAACGGTCCATTGCTTCCTGCCAGGTCATACGTGGAATTGGGAGTGGAACATCCACATCAATCAGAGCAAACATTTTCTGCAGTAATCTCTCATTGACATCCAGAACATCGTCCACATCAACAAAAGATAATTCCATATCAATCTGTGTGAACTCCGGCTGTCTGTCTGCACGCAAATCCTCATCGCGGAAACATTTTGCAATCTGGAAATAACGGTCATAACCGGAACACATAAGGAGCTGTTTTAACACCTGCGGACTCTGTGGCAGCGCATAAAAACTGCCCGGATGCACACGGCTTGGCACAAGATAATCACGTGCTCCCTCCGGTGTACTCTTAATCAAAATTGGTGTTTCAATCTCCAAAAATCCTTCATCTGCCAAAAACTGGCGTGCAACCATAGCGACTTTACTGCGCAAAATCAGATTACGCTGCAAATCCGGGCGACGCAAATCAAGATAACGATATTTCAAACGAAGTTCGTCTTTTGTTTTTGAATTTTCCTCAATTGGGAATGGTGGTGTTTCCGATTCCGAAAGAATCCGGATATCGGTGGCAACCACTTCAATCTCACCGGTTTTCAAATTCTCATTGATCGCACCGGAACGCTTTGTAACAGTTCCTGTAACAGCCACAACAAACTCACTTCTTAATTTTGCTGCTTTTTCAAACCCTTCTTTTCCAACATTGCTTTCTTCGAAAATAAGCTGGATAATACCGGAACGGTCTCTTAAATCCACAAAGACAATTCCGCCTTTGTTACGACTTTTCTGAACCCATCCCATCACGGTAACGGTTTGAGAAATATTTTCTGTTGTTAATTCCGCGCATCGGCATGTGCGCTTTAATCCTGTCATTGACTCTGCCATAATAACCTCCATAGATAACCCGATTGTATCGGTTTGTTTTGCTAATTAATCTGCGTAAATCATTTCAATCTCTTCATAGCCATCTGCCATGAGCTGTTCCTTCTGGAATTTTTTGTTCTTTTTCATAATATTAATAGCAACAATAATTCCTTTTTCTCTTTCGGCTTTTGCCTTTTCGATTACTTCTGCGATTACATCCGCAGATGCTTTTTTATCAATCAAATAGGCTTTTTTCTGAGCTGCCGACGGCACTTTGTAATCACGCTCTAAAAGCAGCATAACAATACGCTCAAATCCAATGGAAAATCCACATGCACATGTGTTATTTCCGGTGAACTTTCCAATCATTTCATCGTAACGTCCGCCGCCACCGACAGAACCGCCAAACTCATCCATCGCAATTTCAAAAATTGGTCCGGTATAATAACTCATACCACGGACAAGTGTCGGGTCAAAAACAATTTTAAAATTTGCTGTTTTAACTTTTTCTACTGTAGAAATAATAGTCTCCAAATCTTCGGCAGATCCCTCTTCCAAAAACTCGCCAAGCGTATCTTTCATATAGCGTACGCCCTCAATATCACTTGTTACTGTCTCAAATAAAGTCTTACATTTTTCTACGGATTCACCGGCATAACCGGCCTCTAAAAGTTCTGCCACAACGCCGTCCATACCAATCTTGTCCATCTTATCAAGAATGATAAACACCTCGTCGTATTCTTCTTCCGGGAATCCGCAGAAAGCAGCCATTCCTTTTAAGATTTTACGATTGTTAATGCGGATGGTAAAGTTTTCAAAATCCAGTTTACCAAGCAGCGTCGTCGTTGCGAGAATCAATTCAATTTCCGCTAAGTTTGACGGCTCACCCAAAATATCAATATCACACTGCATAAACTGACGGTAACGTCCACGCTGTGGTCTGTCGGCACGCCATACATTTCCCATCTGAAGTGCCTTAAACGGAGCCGGAAGCTCGTTTGCATTGTTTGAATAGTATCTGGAAAGCGGTACAGTCAGGTCATAGCGAAGTCCGGAATCAACCAGATCACTCTCTGCCTCAGCTTCTGTAAGTTTTAGTTTTTCTCCACGTTTCAGGATCTTGAAAATCAGTTTTTCATTCTCTCCGCCCTGTTTACTGGAAAGATTCTCAATGTGTTCTACACATGGTGTCTCTATAGATGAAAATCCAAAAGTTCCGTATGTCTCACGAATCATGTTCATCACATAGTTACGAATCTCCATCTCTTTTGGTAAAATGTCTTTCATACCGGTAACCGGTTTCTTCTTTAATGCCATGTTGTCCTCCTCTTTTATAAAAATTCTGCCCGTCTCCATTATGAACCACTCTCTGAAATGCCAGAAAAACCTGCATATCAAAATTCTTGACCTCATCGATCATCAGTTCCATAACCGCAGAAATGTCAAAGGCTTTTCTGTACGGTCTGTCTGAAATCAATGCCGCATATACATCGCAGACTCTGAGAATCCGGGCACCTATCGGAATGTCCTCCCCTGCCTTATTGGCCGGATATCCGCTGCCATCATAATTCTCATGATGGTACAGGATACTCTCCAATACAAAATCCGAATATCCCTGCCCTTTAAGTTCCTCATATCCCAATGTAGAATGCATCCGGACATACTTCAGTTCCTCGATCACCAGAGGATCCTGCTCCTGTCCGTTAATATAACTTGTCAGCTTCAGCTTTCCTATATCATGGAGCATTCCTGCTATTGCAAGCTCATAGCACTGTTCATGCGGCAGTCCCATCTCCTCTGCAACCGCATAAGCCAGATTACTTACCAGCATTCCATGATGCAGTTCAGAAGCAAGGTCAAATTCCAGGATCCTCTGCTGTGAACCTGCCGCTGTCTTTTGTACTGTGTCCAAAATGTTACCTCCACATCCTACAGCCAGGTAGCTATTGCTGTCCGTTTTCTCTCGATCATCTCATCAATGCGGGAAATATAATTAGAAACGTCTTTTACATTCTCCACACGTTCAATTCTCTGTCCATGGTCAAAGACCAGCTTGGAAGAACCGCCTGCCCCCAGTGCGATGATAGGCTGTTTTTCCTCCATAATCAGTATATTGTAAATTCCCGCTTTGTCAACCTTTGCGTAACCTACATTTTCAA
>ERZ772892.2646-NODE-2646-length-14655-cov-5.557603_pt1 | contig 14655 bp, 8 predicted proteins | sample MGYA00512126_ERZ772892 | MGnify/ENA primary metagenome ERZ772892 (study PRJEB29015, sample SAMEA2737697) | human gut metagenome | biome: human gut; feature: human-associated habitat; material: faeces | place: China | collected 2012 ... | reverse complement strand
ACTAAATATGATATAATAAATAAAATAATGTTTTTAGGGGCCATTCCTTATGTATAAAAAATACAGTAAACCATTAATTGTTGTTATTACCTGTGTAATATTTTTCGTACTTACAGTTTTGTTTAGAAACTTTCTAAGCATATCTACTTTTACCGATGTAAGACCCAGTGCTTTTATGGTTCCAATTTGTGGATTATTATTCGGTTTTTATGGTGCAATAGGTTGTACAATCGGTAACTTTTTAGCTGACCTTGTAAACGGTATAGATCCACTTATAAGTTTTGTAGGCATTTTAATACAATTTTCCACAAGTTATATGGTATATGTTTTTTGGTACGGAAAATATAAAGTAAACAAAGGTACATATCCGTCACTAGATAAAGTTTCTAATATCCTAAAGTATTGTATAATTGTATTGATTAGTTCCCTTTATTGTGCCTTTATGATTGGTTTTTTGATTGATATGTTTGGATATAGTGATATGTTCAAAACTACTGCAGTTACAGTATTTTTCAATCAATTTATTTTTGGCATATTACTTGGTTTACCTAGTCTTGCTTTACTTATTAAAACTAAGTTGCCTTTCGTTTATCCAAGAAAATCAAAATATAAAAATAAAAAAATTAGATTAATAATTAGCAATTCGTTATTCTTAACATCATTTATATTGTTTACAATTCTAACGATTGGTAAATTTTATTTTAAAACTACTTTGACTACGGTATATTTAGTTTTATTAGGTGTCGCAATTATAAGTTTATTTATTAGACCGTTACATGCTTGTAAAAAAATTAAGAAAAACAAAATCAGTTTTTTCTCTATTAATGAAAAGATGATTTTTATTTTTACTATTTTTGGTGTGATACTTATTTCTATCCTTGGTTTCTTAAGTTACTTAGATTTAAAAGAACATAACTTGGATATAGTAACCTTGTGGAATAAAGTTTATACGGTTATGTCGATTGCAACTTTTATTTACTTTGGCATAGCAATAGTGTTTCTTGGCTATTTTGAGAAATGTATTACTTTTCCTGTTATAGATATATCAAATGTTATTTCTAGATATAGCAGTGATAATTACAAAAGCAGTAATAAAAAAATTGCAAAATGTTGCAGCAAATATAATGAAAATTACAGCGAGATTTCAGAAATGTCAAATGCAATTAACAATATGATTTGTGACATTGGCACATACACAGAGGAGATTAGAGTACGTACTGCTGAAAGAGAAAAAGAAAAATCTGAACTAAATGTTGCATCAAAAATTCAACTTGGAATTGTACCACATAATTATTCAGATTTTGATAAATTTGGTATTGATATATATAGTTATATGTTACCTGCAAAAATAGTTGGAGGTGATTTTTATGATTTCTTTCTTACTAAAGAAAACAAAGTTGCTTTCTTTATTGGTGATGTGTCCGGTAAAGGTGTACCATCTGCACTATTTATGTCAATGTCAAAGTTACTATTAAATATGTACATACTCGGTGGTAACAGTCCTGCAAATGCTCTTAATAAGGTAAATAAATATTTATGCGAACACAATGATGCTGATATGTTTTTTACCGGATTTGTCGGTGTATATGACCCTAATAATGGAAATGTTACATATGCTAATGCAGGTCACAACCCACCTATAATACAAAAAGATAATGAGGTTAGTGTTCTCAAAACAAGTCATGGCTTTATGGTAGGTTGTCTTGATTTTGTAAAGTATAAAGATGAGAGTATTACATTAAATGAAAGTGATAAGCTGATACTTTATACTGATGGAATTAGTGAATCAAATAACATAAACAAAGAATTCTACGGTGAAGAAAGGCTAATAGAAGAAGTAGTGAAATGTATGAATCTAAATTCTAAAGATACAGTAAAGCATATAACAAATGCAGTAAATGATTTTGCAAAAAATGCTGAACAATTTGATGATATGACTATGCTTGTTATTGGAAAAGATGATAAAACAAAAAGTAAAACTTTTAAGGCTGTAAAAGAAAACATTGATTCTGTCATTGGATTTGTAGCAAATGAAATTCCTGTTAGTGACAATTATGATATACTTAAAAATCAAATTGAGTTGATTTGCGAGGAAATCTTCGTAAATATTTGTAACTACAGTTATGAAGATAATATCGGTGATGTGAAAATTAATGTTTCTACTGATGAAAAGAACATTACTTTTACATTTATAGATAGTGGCAAGAAATTTAACCCACTAAAGAAAGACAAACCTAATACTCACCTTCCACTTGAAGAAAGGCAAATTGGTGGTTTAGGAATATATATGGTTAAAAAACTTGCTGACAAAATAAGCTATGAATATAAAGATAAGAAAAATATTCTTACAATAGTTAAAAACTTTACTTAATAAATAACAAGTTTAAACTTGTAAAATAAAACAGAATTACATAAATTTCGGAGGTTTATAATGGAAATTAAAAAGGCTATTAACAATCAAAATGTGATTATCTCACTAAAGGGCAGACTTGATACAATGACTTCTCCTTTATTAGAAGAAGAAATTAGTAACACTGACTTTGATAATATTGAAGTGGTAACACTGAATTTAGCTGATCTGGAATATATTTCCAGTGCAGGTCTAAGAGTTATTCTTTCTCTATATAAGAAAATGAAAGGATTAAATGGAGAACTAAAAATCGTCAATGTGAATTCCTCAGTTATGGAACTATTTACTATGACAGGTATGGCAGATTATCTAAATATAGAAACTGCTTAATGGTGGCATTATGGCAAATATTAAATTAAGTAGAAATGCTGTTACTGTCAACAAGAAGTATAATGAATATTTTTTACCTACTGTACTAACTGCTATGGCAACTAACATTGCAATGATTGTTGACTCAATGCTTGCCGGTAATATGCTAGGCAAAAACTCACTTGCTGCTATTAACCTTATGTCACCTGTTGCGCAGTTATATTTTTCATTAACAATTTTATTTGGACTTGGTGCATCTTCTATTATTTCTTATGCTAAGGGTAAAAGAGATAATGCACTGGCTAACAAAGTTTTCACAATAACATTTGTTACAATTATTGCATTAAGTGTTGTGCTAATGGGTGTTGGCTTACCGTTTGGTGACTCTGTTTGTTCTATATTCACTAGAGATAAAGAACTACATTCTTTACTGTACGCATACTACATACCGTTTATAGTAGGTTCACCCATTTACCTTTTACTGATGTGTTCGATACACTTTGTAAGAGCTGATGCCAGACCTAAATTTGCGTCTAATATTATTATTATCGCTAATGTAGTAAATCTAATTTTGGATCTTGTATTTATGGGTCCACTAAAAATGGGTGTTGCCGGTTCATCTATTGCAACAATGACAGGTTATGCAGTTGGCTTTGTAATAATGTCAACTCATTTTATTCAAAAGAAAAGCACACTACACTTTGATTTTTCAATTTTGAAAGATATTAATGGGTTTTTCTCTTCACTTGGAAAAATGGTTACAATGGGACTTTCAGGTGCTTTGGGAACAATGCTAATTACCGTAAAGATGTTTTTCCTTAATACAATTATTCAAAGTACAGGGGGTAGTGCAGGTCTTGTTTCCTATACTGTATGTTCATCAAGTCAGATATTTATGTCAATGTTTATAACAGGTGCAAGTCAGACTATGATTCCTATAGTTGGTGTTTGTCTTGGTGAAAAGGACTTTGACGGTGTAAAGTATGCTTTTATGAAAGCACTTAAGATACTGACTATTGCAAGTATAGTAATTACACTATTTATTTGGGCAGCACCTGAAACTATCATTAAAATGTTCGGTGTTACTGCACCTAGCGATATTGCAGGTACTGTACCGGCTCTTAGAATTAATGCACTATCTTTTATTGGACTTGCCTATTCTTTCCTACTACTTTACTACTATATGGCTATTAGGAAGAGAGCAATTTCTACTACAATATCTGTATTAAACGGAATTGGTATCTTAATTCCTTCAACACTGATTCTGGCTAAATTCTTTGGATTAACAGGTATTTGGTTTTCCCTTGTAGTAGCACAAGTTGGTACATTAGTTGTTGTATTGATTATTGACTTTGTGATTATAAAAAAATCTAAAGGAAAATATAGAAATATCTTATTACTTGAAGATATTGATGATAATGAATTGCTTTCATTATCTTTTAAGGGTACATATGAAAATGCATCAGGTGTTTCACTATATTTAACTTCATTCTTAACTTCAAATGGTATCGAAAAGAATATTGCAAACAGAGTTGCGGTTTCTGTTGAAGAAATAGCACTAGAGGCTACAGAAAGAATGAAAAGTAAAAAGAAGGATGCCGATATAGATATTAGAATTTTCTCTGATAAAAATAATATGATTGTATCTATTAGGGATAATGGTGATGAATTCAATCCTAATTATGACATTGGTGATGACGAAATCAGTCCATTAAAAGTTATAAAGTCTATATCTAAAAATATTGAATATACAAGAACACTTGGATTTAACAGAACTATTATTACACTATAATTGGAGATGAAATAATGAGTAAGATTCGGCAAATCTTAAAGGATTGTAAGGCTGACCTAAACAAGGCTTATCCCCTAACTTCCAGTCAAATGGGAATTTACCTTGAATGTATGCAAAATCCTAATGGTACAATGTACAATATACCTTGTTGTTACATTCTTAAGAAAGCTGACTTTGATATTGACAGACTTAAAGACTCTATTAAAAAGGCAATTCTTAACCATAAAGGACTACAAATTAAAATTGACAGTTCTACAGGTTCTCCTATGATGAAATTTATCAAAGACTTTGATTTTGAAATTAAGACAGAAAAGTCAAATGACTTTGATGCAGTTAGAAAAGAATTTATAAAACCTTTTGATATTGAAAATGAACAGTTATTTAGAATTGCTATTTACGAAAGTGATACTGAATATTTACTAACAATGGATTTCCATCATATTATTTTTGATGGTACTTCTGTTGGTGTTATATGCAAAGAAATTGCACTTGCATATGACGGTAATGAAATTCCTGAAGAACAGATAAGTCAGCTTGATTTATCTATCCTTGAAGAAAAGGCACAAGATACAGAAGAGTATAAAACTTCTAAAGAGTTTTATGATAAGAAGCTTAGTGGTATTGAATCTCGTTCAGAAATTACAACCGATTTTCCTGAAGATTCTACTGTAGAAAATAAGCCTTGCAGTGAATTTACACTATTTGTAGGTGATGAGTTATCACCTGATAATGTTACCGGCTTTGTTAATAAACATAAAGTATCAGCAAGTACACTGTTTACTGCTGCTTATCAATATGCAGTATCTAAATTTACCGGTCAAAGCGAAACTACTATTTCAACAGTTACTCATGGTAGAATTAGTGGCAAAATGAAAAATACTACCGGTATGCTTGTTAGAACTTTACCTCTATATAAAAATATTGATGAAAATGAAACAGTAGCTGATTACCTAAAGGATATGAGAAATGATTTACTTTCTACTGTAAAGAACAGTACATATCCATTCGTTAAGCTAGTTTCTGAATATGAAGTATCTTCTGACATTATGCTTGCATATCAAGCTGATATTTTTAACTACTTTACTATTGGTGGTAAGAAAATTGAACTTGAACTAACTCCTACCGATAGTTCTATCTCTAAGTTGAACATTATGATTTTCAAAAATGAAAATGACTTTAAACTTCGATTTATGTACAGAAGTGACCTTTATAAGGAAAAAACTATCCGTTCTTTTGCCGATACATATATCAATATTCTAAAGGAATTTCTTGTTAAAGAAAGACTATGTGATATCGAGCTTATTAATGATGAGCAAGAAAAGGTACTTGATAGTTTTAATGACGGAAAAATACCATACGATACAGACAAAACTGTGCTTGATACAATTAAAGAAAGTGTAGAGAAATATGCTGATAAAATTGCTGTAGTATATAAAGACAAGAAATATACTTACAGTGAAGTTGATAATATTTCTAACAAAATTGCATACTACCTATCTAATAACGGTATCGGTAAAGGTGATGTTGTTTCTGTACTTATTCCAAGATGTGAATATATGGTTATTGCTTCCCTTGGCATTTTAAAGAGTGGCGCTGCTTATCAACCACTTGATCCTTCATATCCAAGTGAAAGACTCGAATTTATGATTCAGGATTCCGATGCAAGACTACTTATTGCTGATGAAGGTTTATTGGAATTAGTTCCTAATTATGATGGGAACAAAATATTTACAAAAGATATTCCAACACTTAAATACACAGAATGTGAGTTACCTAAGGTGCTGCCTACTGACTTGTTTAATTTGATTTATACCTCAGGCTCTACCGGCACACCTAAAGGTACAATGACAGAGCATCAAAATATTATGGCATTTTCTGTTGCTCATATAAAACTAAATGAACTTGATGAAAATTCAGTAATAGGTGCATATGCAAGTTACGGTTTTGATGCTTGTTTAATGGAAATGTATCCTTCACTTTCTGTTGGTGCTACTGTACATATTATTGAAGAGGACATTAGACTTGACCTTGTTGCACTTAATAAATATTTTGAAAACAACAATGTTACTCACGCATTTATGACAACACAGGTTGCAAGACAATTTGCAACTGAAATTGACAATCATTCACTAAAATACCTACTAACTGGTGGTGAAAAGTTAGTACCTTTAGAACCTCCTAAAAATTACAAATTGATTAACGTTTATGGGCCTACTGAATGTATTGTCTATATCACTTCACAAGTTGTTGATAAACTTTATTATAGAATTCCAATTGGCAAAGGAATGCCAAATATGAAACTATATGTTATTGACAAACAAAAGAGAAGATTGCCATATGGTGCATTAGGTGAACTTTGTGCATCAGGTAGACAGGTCACCGGAGGTTATTTGAATAGACCTGAAAAAACTGCCGAAGCTTATGAAGGAAATCCTTATTGTCACGATGAAGGTTATGAGAGATTTTACCACACAGGTGATATTGTAAGATTTATGGATGATGGTAGAGTTGACTTTATCGGAAGAAATGATGGTCAGGTAAAAATCAGAGGTTTCCGTATTGAACTATCTGAAGTTGAAAAAATCATTAGAGCTTATCCTGATATTAAGGAAGCAACTGTTGTTGCAAAGAATCTTGAGGGTGGTGGAAAATGCATTAATGCTTACATTGTTTCCGACAAACAGATTGATATTGAGAAGCTAAACGAGTTTATCAAGGAAACCAAACCTCCTTATATGGTACCGGCCGGTACAATGCAGATTGACGAAATTCCACTTAATGTAAACGGTAAAGTTGACAAGAGAAAATTACCTGAAATTAAAGCGATTGTAAAGAAAAAAGCTAAAGATAACAGTCAAACAAGAGAACTAACTATGCTTGAAAAGAAAATTTCTTCTATTGTTGAAGAAATCGTCGGTCACAATGACTTTGACATTTTAGACAACCTAATTAGCATTGGTATGACTTCCCTATCTGTTATAAAACTTGCTGTTGAACTAAACAAAGTTTTCAATGGCTTTGAACCTCAAGTTAAGAAGATGATGAAGGGCTGTTCTGTCCTTTCTATTGAAGATGACATTCAAGAATATATGTTTAGTGGTGCAATGAACTTTGCTAAGCAACCTAAGGAAGAAGCAAAAAGTCATAAGGCTTTTTATCCTTTATCACAAACTCAGCTAGGAGTTTATCTTGATTGTATGAAAAATCCTTATAACACATTTTACAATATTCCATCAATTTTAACTTTCTCAAAGAATATTGATGCAAAGAAGTTAGCAAAATGTGTTGAAGAGGTTATTAAGGCTCATCCATATATTCTTACAAATCTTTCTCTTGAAAATGAAGATGTTGAACAAAAATATGTAGATAAAGCAGAGTATGAAGTTCCTTATGTTACACTTACAGAAGAAAAGCTAGGTGTGTTTAAGAAAGAATTCTTAAAGCCTCACAACCTAATGAAAGCGCCTTTATTTAGAATTGGTGTTGTAGAAACTGAACGTAATGTTTATTTACTAACAGACTTCCACCATATTATATTTGATGGGGCCAGTGTTGCACTATTTATTGACCAAATCAAGGCATTATATGAAGGCAACACTATTGAAGAAGAAAAATATACATACTTTGATTATGTTGATGATGAATTAGCTAAAACCAATGGTGAAGAATATAAAAAGGCTGAAAAGTACTTTTATAATATGCTAAAGGATTTTGAATCTTCATCAGAAATAACACCTGATTTAAAGGGTAAATTTGAAGATGGTAATTTAGCACTAAAGGCAGTACCTGTTGATATGGATAAGGTCGAAGAATTCTGTTCTCAGCATAGCATTACACCTGCTCATCTATTCTTGGCTTCCACTTTCTATACAGTATCAAGATTTACTAACAACAGAAATGTATATTTAAGTACAATCAGTAATGGTAGAAGTGATATGCGACTAACAAACACATTCGGTATGTTTGTTAAGACACTACCTATCGGTATTGAAGTTGCTGATACTACTGCTATTGATTTTGTAAAGAACAGTAAAAATGTATTTACCGGTAGTATTGATAATGAAATTTATCCATATGCAAAGATATGTGCAAAATATGGTTATGCTCCTAATTTTGTATATGAATACCAGCTTGGTGTTATTGATGACCTTGTTATTAATGGTGAAACTGTTAAACGAGATTACCTAGATATGAACAATGCTAAGTTTAAGACTGCTGTACATATTGAAGATTGCGATGGTAAACCATCAGTTGTTGTTCAGTACAATGATGCTCTATATAGTGGTGAATTAATGACAACACTTGCAAAGAGTGTTGCTAATGTAACAAATCAGATTATAGAAAATCCTAATGCAAAGATTAGAAGTATCTCTATGATTGATGATGAACAGAAAAAGGTTCTTGAGTCATTTGCTACTACTGAAATTCGTGAAATAGACACTAAGTTACTTCACAAATTATTTGAAAAGCAGGTTGACAAAACACCTGACAAAACTGCACTTGTTGCTTGTGACAGAAAGTTATCTTGGAAAGAACTTGATAAACTTGCTAACATTATTGCTAATAACCTTATTGAAAAAGGCTTAAAGGTTGGTAGCAAGGTGTTAATTTTACTGGAAAGAAATTCAAATTTCTTTACAAGCCTACTTGGTGTACTAAAAGCCGGTGGTGCATTTATCCCATCATGTACTGATTATCCAGAGGAAAGAATTGACAGTATTATTGAAGACAGTAATGCTGACTTTGTAATTACAGAGGGAGAATTACTTGATACATATGAAAAGACTATTGATGTTAATGAATTATTAAGTGGCAATGATGATAAAAGGCCTAATGTAGATGTTACTCCTGATGACCTAGCATATCTAATTTATACATCAGGTTCTACAGGTAAACCTAAGGGTGTTATGTTAAAGCATATCGGTATTTGTAGTTACTTAACATATAGCGACAGTAATATTCATGTAAAAGAAGTTGTTGATAACTGTAGTGCTTATGGTTCAATCACTACTATTTCTTTTGATATGTCACTTAAGGAAACATTAGTTTCTCTATGCAATGGTATTACCCTTGTATTTGCCGGTAGAGAAGAAACAGTTAACCCTATTGCACTGTCAAATCTATTTAAAGAAAATAATGTTGATGCTTTTAACTCAACACCATCAAGACTATTACAATTCCTAGAACTTGACCAATTTGTTGATACTATGGCCAACTGCAAAGTTATTCTTTCAGGTGGTGAAAAATATCCTGACAAGCTACTACAGATACTAAAAGAAAAGACTAATGCAACAATCATTAACACTTATGGTCCTACAGAAATTACTGTTTCATCAAATGCAAAGAATCTAACTAATACTGATGAAATTTCTATCGGTAAGCCACTGATGAACTACAAGGAACATATTGTTGATAATGACAACAACCTACTTCCTGTTGGTGTAGTCGGTGAACTGTTAATTTCAGGTTGTGGTGTTGCTAAAGGTTACAACAACTTACCTGAACAAACTGCTAAGGCATTTATTACATATAATGGTGAAAGAACATACCGTTCAGGTGACTATGCAAAATGGACAAGTAACGGTGATGTAATTATCCTTGGTAGAACTGACAATCAAGTTAAGTTAAGAGGTTTGCGTATTGAACTTGGTGAAATTGAAAAGTGCTTAACCAATATTGAAGGTATTAAGAGTGGTATTGCTCTAATCAAAAAGGTTGGCAAAGCAGATAATATTTGTGCTTACTATACTGTCGATAAAGAGATGAATGAACAATTTATCAAAGAAGAACTAAGCAAGACTTTAACCGATTATATGGTACCGGCATATTATGTTCAACTGGATGAAATGCCACTTACTCCAAATGGCAAGGTAAACACAAAAGTACTTCCTGAACCAACTGAAAATAAGAATCACAAAGGTCAAGAACCAAAGAATGAAACAGAAAGAAAGTTCTGTAACATTTTTGCTGAAATTTTAGAGATTGATAAAGTTTATGCTGATGACAACTTCTTTGATATTGGTGGTACTTCTCTAACTGCTACCAGAGTTATTATTTCTGCTAGTAAAGAGAATATTGAGATTGCATACAGTGATGTTTTTGCTAATCCTACACCACAAAAATTAGCAAGACTAGTTACTAACGAAAATGATGACAAGTCAGATGAACTTGCTGATATTAGCAACTTTGATTATTGTGAGATTAATAAGGTTCTTGAAAATAACAATTTAGATAACTTTAGAATTGGTGAAAAACAAGAACTTGGTGATGTACTACTAACAGGACCTGCCGGTTTCCTTGGTATTCATATTCTTTATGAACTACTACACAAGTATAATGGCAAGGTTTACTGCTTAATCCGTGACAAAAACAATAACCCGGCTGAAAAGCGACTTAACTCAATCTTCTTCTACTATTTTGAAGAAAGTATTGTTGAAAAGTTCTCAGACAGAGTTGTTATACTTTCAGGAGATGTTACTGATAAAGATTCATTTGAAAAGTTCAAAAAGTATCATATTGATACAGTTATTAACTGTGCTGCAAATGTAAAGCACTTCTCTAAGGGTACTGACATTGAGGATGTTAACCTATACGGTACACTTAATGTTATGGAATTCTGTAAGGAAGTTAACGCAAGACTAATCCATGTATCAACAATGAGTGTTGGCGGTATGTTTGTTAGTGAACCTGGTGAAGTAACTCACTTAAAGGAAAATCAACTATACTTCGGACAGTATGAAGGTTCAAAATATACAATGTCAAAGTTCCTTGCTGAAAGAGCAATTTTAAGTGAAGTTGCAAAAGGCTTTAATGGTAAGATTATGCGTGTTGGTACACTTGCTGCCAGAAATAGTGACGGTGAATACCAGATTAACTTTACAACTAATTCATTTATGGGTAGATTGAAGTCTACAATGTTAATCGGTAAATACCCATATGAATCAATTGAAATGCCATTTGAACTTTCACCTATTGACTTTGTGGCAAAATCTATTCTTCTATTAGGTCAAACACCTAAGGAATGTACAGTATTTCATCCATTTAATAACCATACACTACTTATGGGTGATTTGTATAAAGAAATGGATAAAATCGGTCTAAAATGTAAACCAGCTGAAAATGAGGATTATCAAGTTGCACTGAATGATGCAGAACAAGATCCTGACAAAGCAAAGATACTTTCCAGTATGATTGCTTATCAGAATATGGCTCATGGTCAAAAGACATTCCCAGTGGGTAAAAGTAACAACTACACAATGCAAGTCCTTTATAGGCTTGGATTTACATGGCCTGTTACTTCTTTTGACTATATGAAGAAGTTTATCAAAGCACTTAGAGGCTTAGGTTTCTTTGACTGATTATTTCACAAATTAATTAACTATTAAAATAGCCTACTGTGATTTTCTTTTATCACAGTAGGCTGAATTTATATTAAGAAATATTATCTACATTTTTTATATAACCTATTAGGCAAATATAATAACCAAATAAACACTACTAAAAATATAACACTACAAATAATAGTAAATATTGGTTTAAAACAAAAATATAATATCATTTCTAAAATTAAAAAACTAAAAACTAGAATTAAATTTAAGGTTATTGTTACATCAGTTTTTCTTTGTTTAAGTTCACTTAACGTTATGGTTATATTTGAGTCAATTAAAGTTAATGAATTTGAATTAATGTCTAAACGTGGCTTTGTAAAAGATTTTTTATTTTTAATAAACATAGAATCTGTATAATCAATTTCTATGTTGCAATCTTCTTTACTACTAAATATATATTTAGCACATAATAAGTATGGTCTAAAACCACCATAATTTATATAATCAAATGACTTTTCCATCTTAGCAGAAGCAGAAATGTAATGTGAAATAATATTTAAAACAATATTCGTTACCCTCGCTGGAACACTTTCTTTTTCTTTATGTATTTGCTCTATTATTAGTTCATATTCTGTATTAGCATCAAAATCAAAAGATAAACCGGAATTATTATCAGTCAATATTTTTGATTGGTTGTTAAATGTTATCTTTATTGGGTTTGAATATACTCCAACTTTGCAAGTAATATTAAATTTCATTTTTTGATTATATACTCCATTTAATTAAAATTTTTAATCTTATCAATAACTGAACTACAATCTTCAATTTTTAATCTATCATTTAATTTACTTGTTATAATATCGAAGTTGTCTTTATTAACGATTTCTTCTAAAATAGATATGGCAGATAATCGAATATGATAATCATTGTCATTTAATAATAGGAAAATCTCATTAATAACATTTTCACCAAACAAATACAAGCAATATAGACAACTTAAAATACAATCTTTTGACTTATTACAACTTTTAATTTTATATACATATTCTTTAAAGTCATTAGAAATTCCTAAACTATAAACAACATCACCTAATGACATAATTGCATAACTTTTCGCTAAATTGTTTGTATCGGTACTAATTGCATTTTGAAGTAAAGTAACAGTATTCATATCATTAAAGACAGACAATGAATCGAATACTTCTGTTCTGACATAATCATTATTATCTTTTGAAAGTCTATTTAAAATTTCGAATCCAAATTCATCTATAGATTTTACCATTAAGGAAGCTACTAGTCCTCTTACAAAAGAATTTGAGTCATATGACAATTTCTTTAATAATGATTTTTGCTCATGGGTAAATTCATTAAATTCTTCATAGCTAAGTAACAATTCAATTTTATCTTTTACTACCATATATATTCATATCCTTGTTTTTATATTAGTACAAATACATTATACTAAACTGAAAACAGAAAAAATATTAGCAATATGTATAACAATACACCAAACTATTATAACATATTAAACAAAAAGGTCATAAAAAATATGACTTTGATTCTATGTTGCAAGAATGATTACTATTAGTCTGAATTTCTTAACTACCGGTATTCCACCTGATTTCAGTTGCTATTTTGCTAAGTTAATTTGTGTTGAAAGAAGTGGTGCTTCATCTTTTACAAGTTCTAAACTATCTAGTAACTTTTCTGTTAAAGAAACAATATACTTACAGTCTGTTAAGAATGAGCGTTTATCATTTTGATACATATTGTGATAGAAAGATAGATTATAACAATAAGTTTTGTATTTATTTTGTGGTTCTTTTAGCCCAATAACAAAGTTATGAAATATAGGTTGTAAAAGCATTTCATATTTCATATGTTGTGCCATACCACCGGTAAAGAATGCATTATGTGCAAATGTAAAACAATCTGCAATATAATGTACTGCTGTACCTAATAAGAAACATTGATATGGTGTTGATATTGTAGTGCAAGAAAGTTTTTCAACAATTCTGTCAATGTGTTTCTTGCAATTTGGAGCATTGTGACCATGAAGTAATTTGTGCTTTATTGAACCTCTGATATATGTAAATGGATTATAGTCTGGTTCAACACATCCAATAAGAAACCACTTTTCTTTTAAAGGTAATAACTTTATTTTCTTAATATTAAGTAGGTATTTACCCAGTAGTAGATGATCGTCAGTTTTCAATTTAACTCAACATCCTTTCTGAAACTCTTTAGGTCATTAAGTGTAAGTGACTTATTATGATTAATAGGCTTCCATTCTGATTTAGTAAATGGAGCAATTACAGAAATCAGAATATATGTAATCATAAATATTGGAAATGTAAATGTATACAGAATTTTCTTAACATTGCTACAACAAATATTCTTCCATTCTGTTATGGTTGTGATAGCATCAATAAAGAACATTGTTAAATACAAATTCAATGCACTTTGTCCAAGTGATAATAAGATTGTTGATACGCTATCCCTTCTAATTATACGAACTACTATAGCAAATATATTAACTATTATGCTAACCAATGAAAGAACATTAGCCGGTGTAATATTCATCAATATATCAATGGCTGAGAATTTACCTTTTAATGTGTACTTAAAAAGTCTTTTGCCATACTTACCTAGGATTTGTAAATAGCCTTTAGACCATCATAGTATTTGTGTTACTGATTGTTTGAAACTAGAAAGAAATAGGAATATACAAAAATTGATAAGCATAACAAACAAAGAATAAAAGCATAATGGAATAGTTAATCATATTGATTGTATCTATAATATCACCTACCTTA
>ERZ772892.2641-NODE-2641-length-14682-cov-12.905039_pt1 | contig 14682 bp, 10 predicted proteins | sample MGYA00512126_ERZ772892 | MGnify/ENA primary metagenome ERZ772892 (study PRJEB29015, sample SAMEA2737697) | human gut metagenome | biome: human gut; feature: human-associated habitat; material: faeces | place: China | collected 2012 ... | reverse complement strand
CTGCCGCACCTCGCTCGCCGTATCGGCACTTAGAATTATGCGGTATTGCCTTAACGCTAACTCTTATTGCAAAAATGAAATCTATTTTTCACAGAACGCCTTCCGGTTACTTTACTTTTCGGCAATAGTCTGATAAATTTTAGAAGTATCCATATTACGATAGATATTTTTCTCCGTATCTGCGAAGCGAGGGCTTGTCATTTGGGCGATATTATGGAGACCATCAATGATTAGCTCCGGCGTTTATTTTCATTATGTATCTGTAACAGAGGTTTTTTATGCACCCGCGGGTGTTTGTGATATTTCGGGGTGAGATATCCGGCCTGTTGTGGGGCATCGCCCCTCTACTTTGGGCAAGACACATCGCCCATTTTTATTGTTCGCTCCGGGTGGGTTTCGGCGGAGTCGGGTGACCCCGGCCCTACCAGCCATTTTATGGTTTTCCGCCCATCATCAAATGCTCTGTGGGGAACGGTATTGACCGTTCCGAAAGTTTGCAAAGATCCAACATCTCAAAATCAAATCACTTCGTCTATTCCCTATCCCACCAGCCAAAGAATTCCCATTTGGGGCACTACCACAAAAACAGCCTTCGGCAAATGCCGAAGGCTGTTTTTAAATAATTCAAAGCTCTATCACTTTACACTTATCAGTTCAGCTTCTTGCGGTTGATGAACAGGTAAGCGGCAGCGCCGCCCAGTGCGGCAACCAGAACGATGGCCAGACCTACAACAGAGTTGCTGTTGCTGCTGGAAACGCCGGTCTGCGGGATGATCTTGCTGGAGTTATCAGCGGGGGTGTTGGACTTGGTAACATCCGGGGTGTTGGTCGGAGTATTGTCCGGGGTATTGGTTTCCTCAGTCGGGGTGTTTGCCGGAGTATTGGTCGGAGTGGTCTCCGGGATAACCGGGGTGGTCGGGGTCACGACCGGGGTAGCGGTCGGCTCGGTCGGGGTGGCAGTCGGCTCTGCCGGGGTAGCGGTCGGCTCTGCCGGGGTAGCAGTCGGCTCTACCGGAGTAGCAGTCGGCTCAACCGGAGTAGCAGTCGGCTCAACCGGGGTAGCAGTCGGCTCAACCGGAGTAGCGGTCGGCTCTACCGGGGTAGCGGTCGGCTCTACCGGCTTCGGAGCTTCCATAAAGATGGGGTACAGGTAGATACCGCCTACCAGGCTGCCAACCGGGAATGCACCAAGGCCGCTGGTGCCCAGTTCAGTAGCATCGGCGCCCAGGACAAAGTGCTCTTTGCCCCAAACGTCCCAGCCCTTGAACTCCCAGCCCTCGTTTGCGATAACGGTGGGCAGAGTGATCGGAGTCTCCTCAAACTCGGCACGGTTCAGATAAGTCAGGGCAACATTGTCGGGATCGCTCTCGAAATGGCCCTTGGTGGTGTCCATAAAAATGGTAACATCCACCACGCGCACACAGGAAGCGCTGTCTTCGCTTGCAGCTTCGTCAGCGGTGTTGTCCTGTGCAGCCTCCTCCACTACTGCGGGTGCAGCAGCTTCCTCGGTGGTCTCGGTTTCTGCATATGCCGATACAGGCAGACAAACTGCCAAGGCAACAGCCGTAACCAGCGTAAGCAGACGCGAAAACCTGCTCGTCTTTTGCATAATTTTTACTCCCTTTCCAAAATTATATCCCAAACGCAAAGGTACGGATTGCTGTTGCCTTTGTGCCCAGAATTCAAATAAAGATTTTACGCCCCGGCCGGCCAGCGGGCTGGAAGCAGCGGGTCCGGATTGACGGTAACTTCATCCGCCGTCAGCGTTTCCCCGTCCCGCAGCGGGCGTGCCATAATCAGCAGGCGGGCATCCGACATTTCATAGGTACAGGTACACAATGTCAAAAGCCGTTCGTCTGCGCGGGCATAATCGCCCGTGGTATAAAACGCGCGCTTGGCCACTTCATCCAGGTATTCCTGCTCTGCCGCATCATCGGCAAAGTTCACATACTGGTTAAAGTGGAACACATCGTCATCGCTTTCGCGCGTGGTAATTGTATAAACTGCCACGATCTTGTAGTACTGGCCACCGTTCAGGCTGTCCAGCTCAATGACCGGGTGTTCCTGATAATATTCCGGCTCGCGGTAATTTTGCAGGCTGGAAAACCGCACCGTATCCCCCACGCCCATGTTGTGGCCGTACAGGATCAAATGGCGGCTTTGCTGGATATCGCACTCATAATCCAAGTACGGCAGGCCCAGGTCATCCCAGTTGCCATCCAGGTCGTGCTTTAAGTAGTAGCTGTTGTCCCCTTCTCTTTGCATCACCGGCAGGTCAACATCGGTATCATCGATCTTGATCCAGCCGATCACTTCGGGGTTACGCTCCAGCAGTGCGGTAAAATCCCGCGGTTCCGGGGTAACGGCGGGCTGCACGGTGGGGGCCGCGGTAACCTGCGGCTCCGGCGTCTGCTCTGGTTCTGCAGTCTGCACCACCGGCGGGCTCTCGCTCACCATCTTGCGCTGCTGCAGCCAGTTGGGCAGTTGCAGTGCCGCCATAGCAATCAACGCCGCCGCCATACCGGAGCAAAACACCCCTGCAAGAATGTGCGACTGTTGGCTCACAGAGCTACCTCCACAAAGTAGGCATCGCCTTTGCTGCCATCGGTCTTGTATTCCTGATACGCAATGGTGCAGCTGGTGCTGCCATCGGGGATTTCAGCCATCAGCCAGTCGCTGCGCTCCTGGCCGGGGGTCAGCTCATAAGCATACGGCATCATGGTATCATCCACTGCGTTCAGGCAGGTGCCGTAATCGCTGTCGCCCTCACCCCACTGGATTTGGAAATCCTGCAGGAACATCGTGTAGGTCTGGCTGCTGGTGTTCTTGATGTTCAGGCGCATGCGCACCAGGCATTCGCCATCCGGGATATCAATGCCGGGGTAGCTTTCCACCAGGCTGACATCCGTAATGGAAAAGTCAAACAGTGCCGTGCTGACCGTTTCGTCTGCCGTATTGTTATGTGCGTTTGTTTTACCGCAGGCGGTCAGCAGCAATGCCATACCCAGCACAGCTGCAAGGCCCGGCGCTGCCAAAGTCCGTCTCATGCTATGTTCTCCTACTTTTCCGTGTTGCCATTGCACAAGTATTTAACATCTGTTCAACGTTAAAAATACAGGGCAATGTACAGCTATCATATTATCACGCCGCGCTTGTTTTGTCAATCAAAAAAGCACGGTCTTCTGCAGTCTGTTTTGTCATTTTTGTTGTTGAGCTGATGTTGTGTAGGGGTAGTATAACTGCGCGGCGGCATGTTTTATGCATTGGCAGCGTTTCTCTGCGGCGGCCAGAGGGCTGGCTGTTCCACCGGTCGTTTTTCTGTTTGGTACACATGATACCTTGCTCTGTAGGGAGCTGTCTTGACCATTCCGGAGCTTTGGCACATCTGCCATAATGAGATTTGCCGCAAGGTTTGTCTGCGGTGTCGAGGACGCTGCTCCCCTACTGTGGGGCAAGGTATATCACACATTTTTATTGTACGGTCGGGCCGCCTCCAGTGGGGGGCGGGTAACCCCGCCCTACCATACAAAAAGCTGCACAGCGTTTGGGCTGTGCAGCTTCATCAAAATTATCGTTTTGTCAGCAGGAGCTTATTCCGTACCTGAACTATCCTGCGCATCCCCACCGGTATCCCCGGTATCAGCTTCAGGTTCGCTCTGGGCATCGGTCTGGTCGTCTGCCGTGCTGTCCGGTTCAGCGGTGCCGTCTGCGGCACCGTCCGCAGCATTGCCGGTATCGGCCACGGTGGAATCCAGGTTGTTCTGCACCAACTCCTGCGGGTCACCGGAATCGGTAGTCGGGGCTGCGGTCGAAGCAGACACTTCGGGCTGCATATCGCTTTCCTGCAATGCACTCAGATACCACTTACGGCCCTCGCCGCGGGTGAACACATAGTCCATATACTTGGTCGGCTCCGTGGGGGCGGTCAGGTTGATCTCGCCGCTGGAGCTATTGTTGATGGTGGGGATATAGCCAACCGTCACATAGGTCTTGCCGCTCTGGGTGGAAATCTTTTCCACCTCCGGGGTATACATAGCCACCATGCTGGTAACAGGAACCAGATAGCCCTGCTTTTCCTCGTCATAGGTATAATTGAACTCTTCGGTCTGGAAAGAGCCATCGGTGATCTTGTAATCCGGGCCAAGCAGGTTGGTCAGGTAGGTGTCAACTTCCAGTTTGGGCAGAATGATGGAGCCGGTTTCGCTGTCGCGCTCATAGTCGCTCAGGCCGTTATCCCGCTTTTGGATCTGGTACACGGCGCCCCAGATGGCAGCCTGTAAAAACTCCGACTGATCCACCTTGCTCACATCGTCAAACGGCATAGTGTCAAACATGACAAGACCGTACAGACGGTCGGCATAGCTCTGGCGGCGTTCGGTATCATCCAACGCGCTGCGCAGCACGCCAACCACCCAGCTTAATACGGTAAACAGACCAATGATAATCAATACGATTGCCACTGCACCCACGATCTGGCGTGAAAAGCGGCGGTTATTGCGCAGTTGTTCTTCTCTGGAAATTGCCATTCAAAAAAACCTCAAGATCATTAAAAATTCAGAATAATGGATAATCGTAAAAACACGCATGTACGCGCATCATACGGTTCGAGTTTTTGTTTATAGTGCAGAATTAGTATACCACAAACGCCGCCGCTTTGCAAAGCGGCGGCGGGGTGTTTTGCAGAATTTAACAAATGTGCGGCAGCATTACTTGTTTTTGTACATCTGCTCGTAATACTTCTGGTAGTTGCCGCTGGTCACGTGGTCCATCCACTCTTCGTGGGCCAGGTACCAGTCAATGGTCAGCACAATGCCCTTCTCGAACGGGGTTTCGGGGTACCAGCCCAGATCGTTCTTGATCTTGGTGGGGTCAATGCCGTAACGGCGGTCATGGCCCAGGCGGTCCGCCACGTGCTTGATCAGCTCTTCGCTGATACCCTCATCCTTCAGGCGGTCATGCAGCTGCTCGATGACAGTCTTGACGATGAAGATGTTGGGGCGCTCATTATGGCCGCCGACATTGTAAACTTCGCCGTCCTTGCCGCCGTTGGCAACCATATCAATGGCTTTGCAGTGGTCCATGACATACAGCCAGTCACGGATCTGCATACCATCGCCGTAAACCGGCAGGGTCTTGTGGTGCTTGGCGTTGTTGATGAGCAGCGGAATCAGCTTTTCGGGGAACTGATACGGACCATAGTTGTTGGAGCAGCGGGTGATGTTGATGGGCATGCCATAGGTATCATGGAATGCTTTCACGAACATATCGGCGCTGGCTTTGGAAGCAGAGTACGGGCTGTGCGGGCACAGCGGGGTCGTTTCCATAAAGTAGCCTTCGGCGCCCAGGGCACCGTATACTTCATCGGTGGAAACCTGCAGGTACTTTTTGCCTTCCTTCCAGGTCTTGGCGTCGGCATCGTACCAGGCATCCTTGCAGCACTGCAGCAGGTTAACGGTACCCAGAACATTGGACTCAACAAAAATTTCCGGGTTGCGGATGCTGCGGTCAACGTGGCTTTCGGCAGCAAAGTTGATGACGTAATCCGGGTCAAATTTGGCGATCAGGTCAGTGACAAGGGCCTTATCGCAGATATCGCCCTTGACGAAGATATGGCGGGCATCGTCCTTGATATCTTCCAGATTTTCCAGGTTGCCGGCATAGGTCAGCTTATCCAAGTTGACCAGGCGGATATCCTGGTATTTTTCCAGCATATAGTGGACAAAGTTGGAGCCAATAAAACCGGCACAGCCGGTAACAAGATAAGTTTTCATTTATTTACCATCCCAATTATTGAAAAAGTCCTGAATTGCATCTTTCCAGTCGCGCATGTCATCGCCGACACTGCACCGCAGGGCGCGGTTTTCCAGTGCGCTCCATGCCGGGCGGTCTGCGGATTTGGGGTTCATCTCTTTATATTGTGCGCTGGTAACGGGCTTTACGGTGCACGGCAGGCCGGACAGGCGGATGATCTCGGATGCGAAATCATACCAGCTGCAAATGCCGCTGCCGGTGCAGTGGTAAATGCCGTAATCATGGCTGACTGCCAGCTTTAAGATATGGTAGGCCAGATCCACCGCATTGGTGGGGTTGCCCAGCTGGTCGTTGACAACATTCAGGGTGTCATGCGTTTTGGCCAGGTTGACCATAGTTTTGACAAAGTTTTTGCCGTAATAGCTGTACAGCCATGCCGTGCGCACGATAAAGTGACGGCGGCAGAACTGCTGCACATAGGTTTCGCCCAGCAGCTTGGTCTGGCCGTAGGCCGAAATGGGGGCGGGCAGGGCACTTTCATCCAACGCCACACCGCCGTTGGCTGTACCGGAGAATACATAGTCGGTAGAAATATGGATCAGGCGGGCATTGATCTTTTCGCATGCCAATGCCAGGTTGCGCGGGCCAAGGGCGTTGACGCGGTAAGCGGCATCACGGTTGGTTTCGCAGCCATCCACGTTGGTAAAAGCAGCGCAGTTGATGACGGTATCCGGCTGGATGCGGCGGATATAGGTCACAGTGGCTTCGCGGTCGGTAATATCCAGCTCATCCACATCAACGGCGATCACCGTTGCTTTGCGCAGGCGCTCCGGCAGCGGGCCAAGGGCGCATTCTTCATCAGCCAGCTGTTTTTGCAGCTCGGTTCCAAGCTGTCCATGGCAGCCGGTAATCAGAATTTTCATCTTGTGCCTCTTTCTTTATACCGCATCAATATTTCAGGCGGTCATCGGCAACATTGCGCAGATGCTGGCCATAGGGGCTTTTGCCATAGCGCTCGGCGCTTTCCAACAGTTTGCCGCGGTTGATCCAGCCGTATTTATAGGCGATCTCTTCCGGGGCGGAGATCTTGATGCCCTGGCGCTGTTCAATCATGCGCACAAAGTCGGCGGCTTCCACCAGGCTGTCCATCGTGCCGGTATCCAGCCAAGCATAACCACGGCCCAGCAGCTGCACATCCAGCTTGCCTTCCTGCAGGTACATCTCATTCAGGGTGGTAATTTCCAGTTCGCCGCGGGCGCTGGGCTTTACCTGTTTTGCCTTTTCGCACACATCTTTGCTGTAAAAATACAGGCCGGTAACCGCATAGTTGCTCTTGGGCTGTGCGGGCTTTTCTTCAATGGAAGTTGCCTGGCCGTTTTCGTCAAATGCCACCACACCGAAGCGTTCGGGATCGGTGACATAGTAGCCAAACACCGTGCTGCGGCCGGCTTCGGCGTTGGCGGCAGCGGACTTGAGCCGCTTGGAGAAGCCTGCGCCGTAGAAAATATTATCGCCCAGCACCATAGCGCAGGGCTCACCGTTAATAAACTCTTCACCCAGGATAAAGGCCTGTGCCAGACCGTCCGGGGAGGGCTGCACTTTATACTGCAGGTGCAGGCCGTACTGGCTGCCATCCCCCAGCAGCGCTTCAAAGCGCGGCGTATCGGTTGGGGTGGAAATGATCAGGATATCCTGGATGCCTGCCAGCATCAGGGTAGACAGCGGGTAATAGATCATGGGCTTATCATACACAGGCAGAAGCTGCTTGGATGTGACCATGGTCAGCGGGTACAGGCGGGTACCAGCACCGCCGGCGAGGATGATACCTTTCATGATGACGCTCCTTTTCAGTGACCGCAGTTGCGGCGAACTATAGGCAGCGCCTATACCGCGCCGCCTGATTTGCCGTGCGTCACCGCCCATCCCACAGGGGCATAAATCCGCACAATTATTTTTTATTATATCGTATTCTATGCCCCTTGGCAAGAGGGAAAATTGAGGGAGCAGAGCCAACAAGATTTGCGAGGGAAAACGTAAAACACATTTGCCGCAAGGCCCGGAACGGTCAAGACCGTTCCCTGCAAAACATTTTATAACGTGCAACAAACATTATAAGCATTCGTAGGACGCTGCGCCCGCAGGCGCGTTTCGGAGGCCCGCTTGACGGGCAATGCCCGTCAGTTTGCAAAGCAAACCCGCTCGTGCAGTTGCAAAACCCACTGGGTTTTGCATTGCTCGCCATCACATTTTCGTAAAGGCAACACCGCACAATTCCCGCCTGACGGCTTAAGCACCGCTCCGGCGGCTGCGGCACGGCATCTGCGTTGCCAAAATGCTCGATAATACACAAAGTATTATCTGCGCTTTTGGCTTAGCATCTGCCACACCTCGCTCGCCGTATCGGCACTTAGAATTATGCGGTATTGCCTAAACTCAAATGTGACCTCCTGGCTCGCACCCCTGCAACCGGGGCAGCGCCCCGGCTCTTAGGCCGGAGATGAATGACCTCATCCCGCTGCGGCTTTGCTCTATTACGTATTTACATTCCCGCAGCAAGCCGAACCCCATTTGTAGGGGTTAAACATATGGCAGCATCCACGGGATAAATCAATGCTTATACAAAATGCCGCACCCATACCAGGTGCGGCATTTGTTTTATTCGCTTTGGTTATTTCGCGTACTCGGTGGCGCGGCTTTCGCGGATCACGCTGACCTTGATCTGGCCGGGGTAATCCAGCTCGTCCTCGATCTTTTTGGCAACCTGGCGGGCCAGCAGGATGACCTGATCATCACCAACCTTATCCGGCTGGACCAGGATGCGGACCTCGCGGCCTGCCTGCACGGCGTAAGAGCTTTCAACGCCCTCAAAGCCATTGCACAGGGCTTCCAGCGTTTCCAAACGCTTGATATAGCTTTCCATGTTTTCACGGCGGGCACCGGGGCGGGCTGCGCTGATGGCATCCGCTGCCATAATAATGAAGGCAAGCACCGTCTTGGGCTCCACATCGCCGTGGTGGGCTTCGATTGCATGAATAATCTGCGGGTTCTCGCGGTACTTCTTGCAGATATCCACACCGATCTGCACATGGCTGCCCTCGATCTCATGGTCAAGGGCCTTGCCGATATCATGCAGCAAGCCTGCGCGGCGTGCCAGCTGAACGTTCACGCCAAGCTCGCCAGCCATCAGACCGGCCAGCCATGCCACTTCCAGAGAATGGTTCAGCACATTCTGGCCATAGCTGGTGCGATACTTCAGGCGGCCGATCAGCTTGACCAAATCGGGATGCAGGCTGTGGATACCAAGGTCCATCACAGCCTTTTCGCCCTCGCGCTTCATCTGAATTTCCAGTTCGCGGCGGCACTTATCCACGGTCTCCTCAATGCGGGCCGGGTGGATACGGCCATCGGCGATCAGGCGCTCCAGGGCCATGCGGGCCACTTCACGGCGGGTCTGGTCAAAGCTGGAAAGGGTGATGGCTTCCGGCGTATCGTCAATAATGAGGTCACAGCCAGTGGCAGTTTCCAGAGCGCGGATGTTGCGGCCCTCGCGGCCAATGATGCGGCCCTTCATCTCGTCAGAGGGCAGCGGCACCACGCTGACGGTGGCTTCACTGGTGGCATCGGCTGCGCAGCGGGCAATGGCCTGGCCGACCAGCTCACGGGCGATGGCATCACATTCGTCCTTCATGTTAGCCTGATAGGCGCTGATCTTCATGGCCTTTTCGTGGGTCAGCTCATCGTCAATGTTCTTCAACAACACGGCGCGGGCATCTTCCTGGGTCATGGCGGCGATGGTTTCCAGCTTTTCGGTCTGGCGCAGCTTGAGCTGTTCCAGCTCGTCCAGGCGGGCTTCCACCAGTTCGCCGCGCTTTTTCAGGTCCTCTTCCTTGCGCTCCATGGCGGCGGTGCGCTTATCCAGCGCTTCCTCCTTTTGGTCCATGCGGCGTTCCTGGCGGCTGATCTCCGCGCGGCGGTCCTTGATTTCCTTGTCGGCGTCAGCTTTCAGCTTGAACGCCTCGTCTTTGGCCTCGATGATGGTTTCCTTGCGCTTCTGCTCGGCAGCCTTGATGGCATCGTTCACGATGCGTTTGGCTTCCTCTTCGGCAGAGCCGATCTTGGCTTCGGCGGTACGCTTCCGGTTTTCCCCGCCAAAATAATAACCAAGCGCCCCGCACACGGCAGCGGCAACGACAACCAGCACCCACATCAAAATTGGGGGCATGGCAGTTTCACTCCTTACAAAACTCAAATCAAATGCAGGAGGGCGCAGCACAAGCGGAACGCTTTTATTTCTGGCATACCTGAAAAGCCCGGGCAGCCCGCGCCTGTTTTATCTGGCAGCTACCATGGGTACACTGCCAGCATCTTACAGCGCAAGGGGCTGACCTTTGCGGTTCAAATACTGCCTGCGATATTCTATACAAAATGGGGCGATAATCCAAAGCATACCCAAAAGCGGACACACCTCAAGCCCCATATACACAAATAAAACGAAAAAACGCCAAATTTGCGGCGGTAAAACAAATATCTGAAAAGCGGCGTTCCCGATGGGCGACACCCTTAAGTCCTATTTAGTATTGTAGCTACATTGCAGGAAATTGTCAAGGAATTGTTACAACACCGTGAACGTTCCCACCTGGCACAAAAATTGGCAGAAACACACCTGCGGGGCCGCCTGCCAGCTTCAAAGCAGGGGCCCTGTCTGTATTCTTATGATAAGCCGATGGCAAAGCGGGGCGGGAGCTCCTGCCGGGTGCGGCCCGTTTTTTCATCATATCACAGTTCTGGGCAAAGGTCATCTTTTGTTACGGTGTAAAATTTTGCGCTGCCCCCTTGACTTCCCCGCCGGGGTGGTATATAGTAAAGGCAACTTCATCCTGAATAAAACGTCGAGGCAGACAATACATGCTGGAACGCGCAAAAGAGAGAACCGCCGCCGAATTTGGCGTGGTGCAAGCGGTTTTGCAGGCGGGCAGCACAGTTACCACTGCTGAGTGCGAAGGCGAACCTTCGCCGGGGTAGCGCCCCGTTACCGGCGCTTACAAAACAGGGCTTTGGGCCTTTGTTTTACGAGTGGGATGCTTTGCCGCGTCCAATTCGGGTGGAACCGTGGAGTATGAATTTGTATGCTTCATCCCGTTTATGGTCAAGAATGGGATGGAGCATTTTTGTTTACCCAAAGGAGCGTTTACCAATGAAAATCATTTACAAAGACGGCACTGTTGCCGAATGCCCGAAAGAAGAAGAACTGCACGTTCTGCGCCATACGGCTGCCCACATTATGGCACAGGCCATCAAGCGCCTGTATCCGCAGGCCGACTTTGCCTTTGGCCCCGCTACCGAAAACGGCTTTTTCTATGATGTTGACCTGGGCGATACCAAACTGAGCGATGAAGACCTTGCCAACATTGAAAAGGAAATGAAGAAGATCTGCAAGGAAAACCTTGCCATCAAGCCGTTCATCCTGCCGCGCGATGAAGCTGTAAAGCTGATGACCGAGCGCCAGGAGCACTATAAGCTGGAGCATATGGACGACCTGGCCGATGAGACCGAGTTCAGCTTCTACCAGCAGGGCGAGTACGTTGATATGTGCATCGGACCCCACCTGACCTACACCAAGGCTCTGAAGGCGTTCAAGATCACCCAGCAGAGCGGCGCTTACTGGAAGAATGACAAAGAGAACAAGATGCTGACCCGCATCAACGGCGTTGCTTTCCGCAACCAGGAAGAGCTGGAAGCCTGGGAAAAGCAGCAGCAGGAAGCCCGCGAGCGCGACCACCGCAAGATCGGCAAGGAAATGCGCCTGTTCATGACCGACGACCTGGTTGGCCGCGGCCTGCCCATGTTCCTGCCCAACGGCTACATCATCTGGCAGCAGCTGGAAGATTACATCAAGGGCAAGGAGCGCGAGCGCGGCTACCTGCACGTTATGACCCCCTGCATCGGCACCGTGAACCTGTACAAGACTTCCGGCCACTGGGATCATTACCGTGAGAACATGTTCCCCGCCATGGAAATGGAGGGTGAAAGCTATGTTCTGCGCCCGATGAACTGCCCCCACCACATGATGATCTACGCCAACCGCCCGCACAGCTACCGCCAGCTGCCCATCCGCATTGGCGAAATTGCCCACGACTTCCGTTATGAGTCCAGCGGCACCCTGAAAGGCATTGAGCGCGGCCGTCATTTCTGCCAGAACGACGCCCACCTGTTCTGCACCCCGGAGCAGATCAAGAGCGAAGTTGCCAATGTCTGCAGCCTGATCTTTGACGTCTACAAGGATTTCAACATCACCGATTACCGCTGCGTGCTGTCCCTGCGTGACCCCGCCGACAAGAAGAAGTACCATGACGACGACGCCATGTGGAACCATGCCGAGAATGCTCTGCGCGAAGTTCTGACCGAGCTGGGCATCAACTTTACCGAGGAGATCGGCGAAGCTGCTTTCTATGGCCCGAAGCTGGACGTCAACGTTAAGCCCGCTGTCGGTGCAGAGTACACCCTGTCCACCTGCCAGCTGGACTTCTGCCTGCCTGCCAAGTTCCACCTGACCTACATCGACAAGGACGGCAGCGAGAAGACCCCCGTTGTGCTGCACCGTGCCATCCTGGGTTCTCTGGACCGCTTCATGGCTTATCTGATCGAAGAGACGAAGGGCCGCTTCCCCACCTGGCTGGCTCCCACCCAGGTCAAGGTTCTGCCCGTCAGCGAAAAGACGCTGGATTACGCCCGCACCGTTGCCGACAAGCTGACCGCTGCCGGTGTGCGCGTTGTGCTGGATGAATCCAATGAGAAGATCGGTTACAAGATCCGTGAAGCCCAGCAAGTTGACCGCGTGCCCTACATGCTGGTGCTGGGCGCTAAGGAGGCCGAGGCTGGCAACATCAGTGTGCGTGATCGCAAGGGCGAAACCACCACGCAGGAGCTGGATGCCTTCATCAACAATATCGTGACCGAGATCAAGGAGCGCCGCTACAACTAAGCGCTCCGCGGTTCCACCGAGCTTTACAGCTCCCGATTGCTTCCAGTCGGGAGCTGTTTTGGTATCGGGCCCGCAGATCGTTCATCATCAAGGTTGTTTACCATTCTAAGGAGGTGCAGCATTGAAACGTAAGTTTTTGACCCTGATCGCCGCCGTGGCTGCCGCCATGGCGCTGGCGCTTTCGGCGGGTGCCGAAGCCGCCACGCCGGAAACTGCCGGCAGCCTGACCCCTCTGATGCCCATGTTTGATACCGCTGACACCGGCATTGCCGAATACTCCGGCGATATCGTCCAGGAAGACGCCGCAACGTATGACGCTTCTTATAACACCAATGAGGATGTTGCCGCCAACGAGCGGGATGTTTACAACTACCTGACCGGCACCATGGGCATGAACAGCGCCGCCGCCAGCGGCGTGATGGCCAGCATGTACCGCGAATCCCGTTTTTATGTGGACATTACCAATGACTACGGCACCGCATACGGCCTGTGCCAGTGGTACGGCGACCGCTGGACCAATTTGCAGAACTACTGCAACAACAACGGCCTGGACTGGCATACCCTGTACGGCCAGATGCGCTTTTTGGAATATGAGCTGAACAGCCTTTCCAGCCTGCGCTCTTACATGTATGGTATCAGCAATGATGCCAACGGTGCTTATAATGCTGGGTACGAATGGTGCCGCGTGTATGAACTGGGCGGCAACACCTCTGATACCACCCGCTGCGATTCCCGCGGAACGCTGGCGCGCGATACCTTCTGGCCCAAGTACCAGAACGGCAGCACCGGCGGCTATACCGGCTGGCGCAGTGAGAACGGTCGCGATTACTGGTACGAGAACGGCGTAAAGCAGGGCACCACCGGCCGCGGCAAAGAAATCTATGATGCCTCCAGCGATGCCTGGTACTGGCTGGATGCCGTGGACGGCGGCGCAAAAGCCGTGAACAAAGATGTCTACCAGGAATCGGACGGCGGCAAGTGGGTGCGCTATGATGAAAACGGCCACATGATCAAAGGCGAAAACTGCCAGAACGGCAACTGGTATTACTTTGAGCCTGTCACCGGTGCCATGATCCACGGCCCGTGGACCCTGCCGGATGGCCGCAAGGTCTACTATGACCTGACCACCGGCATTATGCAGTACGGCAATGTGTCCATCAATGGCTCGCTGTATTACTTTGACCCGGTTTACGGCACAATGAAAAGCGGTGCTTTGACCAACTTCTGGGTCACAGACGGCAACGGCAAGAGCTTCTGGTATGAAAGCTGGGTGCGCCAAGGCTGGCAGCCGGGCAGCAGCAATTACCGCGGCAAGGAGATTTACGACCCCGCCAGCGGTGCCTGGTACTGGCTGGACAACGTACAGCAGGGTGCCAAGGCCACCAGCAAGGAAGTATACCAGGATTCCAACGGCGGCAAATGGGTGCGGTACGATGCCAACGGCCACATGATCAAGGGCTGGTACACCCAGGACGGTAAAACCTGGTATTACGACCTGACCACCGGCGCCATGTACAAAGGCTGGCACACCATTGAGGGTTCCACCTACCATTTTGATGAAACCACCGGCGTGAAGGGGTAAATCAAATACAAATATAAATAGTAAAACCGACCGCAGAGGCGAGCAGCATCGCCTTTGCGGTCGGTTTGGTTTTGGGGTGAAATGCACCCGCAGGGTGTGCGGCGGGTGATTGAATGAAATATTGGGCAAGGCCCGGCGTGCGGGACGATGCATCGCGCCCTACAGAGCGTTTATGGGTTGGTCGTGCACAACAAAATGCTCTGTAGGGAACGGTCTCGACCGTTCCGCAACTTTGCCGCATAGGCCATAATATTGCTTGGTACAAGCCGTATCCAAGAACGTCAAAATCGTTTTCGAATACGCCCTCCACTTACTTTAGGCAATACCGCATAATTCTAAGTGCCGATACGGCGAGCGAGGTGCGGCA
>ERZ772892.2640-NODE-2640-length-14684-cov-3.067195_pt1 | contig 14684 bp, 12 predicted proteins | sample MGYA00512126_ERZ772892 | MGnify/ENA primary metagenome ERZ772892 (study PRJEB29015, sample SAMEA2737697) | human gut metagenome | biome: human gut; feature: human-associated habitat; material: faeces | place: China | collected 2012 ... | reverse complement strand
GCTCGCAGGGTGAAAACGTAAGCGATATTCAAACCTATCTGTCATATATCGGCAGGGTATACCCCGAAATTCCCGAAATTCCCGTTACGGGGTATTACGGCACGCAAACGCGCGACGCGGTTTATACCTTTCAGCGCCTTTTCGGGCTGCCGCAAAGCGGGCTTGTGGGCTTTAACACCTGGTTCAGCATAGCGAACGAATACAATACCCTTAAGGCAGACGAACAGGATTAGCTTCGGCACAAAAGCATAAGCTTATCGACAGACCGAAACAAATAAAATTCGTCTGTTTTAAAACGATTTTTGCTTATCTGACGATTCGATAATTTTGAATGTTTCCCGTTTGAGCCCTTCCAGAAAATCATGGGGAATATTCGGAATTATACACTCCGAGCATTTTCCGAATTCGTCAATTGAAATTATATCAAGCATACAGGCACGGTTTTTTTTGATATATACAATATTCGTTTTCGCACATCATTTTTATCACCGTTGATTATTATACATCAATATAACCATAAATGCAGTCACTTGAGGTTATATAGCTGATACCATAAATGGGTATAATATTGGTTAAGGGTGATAATGTGTTTAAGATAGATAATGAGCTTAAAAGTGCAAATATTCCGCGCACCGTGCGTTTTACCGAGCGTATGGCCGCCTGCAATAAGCGCAACGGTCTCTTCGTCATTCATGCCCATGTTGCCAAAGCAAAGCAGTTGGAACATCTTGCACCTGAATTGGGCCAGGGAGAAGACGGTATCCGCCAGCTTCGTGGCATGAGGTGGTTGATACAGGAAGACATCTCCACCATTACCACCGAAGCATGGCGAAAAAAGTTCAAGGTTTCCTTTGAAACAGCACGTCAGGATTTACATCACCTGCAAGACCTTGGCGCGCTTAAAATGCGCACCGTGGGCCGAAAGCACTTTTTTGATGTTGTCTCTTAATGATACACCTTTTCCACCACCCAGCCCTCAAGTTTTTCCAGTCCACCCAGCGCCCATGCTGCCGCCAGCGGAATCCCCAATGGGCTGACCAGCCATGCCACAACAAGCATTCCAAGCCCATTCTGCCAAGACAGCGCAAAACAGGTCAGCACTGCCAGTAACCCAAGAAGTGCTGAAACAATCCCCAGCACCGTAGACGAAACCGCCATGACAAACGTTAGAAACAAAACCAGCAGCTTCAAGATCAGCACTGCCGGCCCCAGCAAAATCCCCAGCAACATCTTTGCCACCATCTTCCCGCCCCGCCTTTCCCTTTGGTATCTTACAGCCTTGCCAGTTTCTCTAAAAGAGCCCGCTGCGCTGCAACAATTTCCTCAAACCGCCCCCGCAGCGCCGCAACCTCCCGCTGGCTAACCCAACCCGACGCATTTGCCTGATGGGCCAGCTGATTCAGATTATTGCCCGCATATCCCAGCAATCGCGAGATCTCCTTGACCTCTGGTAGCCTCATAGACAGCAAATAGCAGTTAATCGCTGCCCGTCGCAGATAGGCTTCCCGGTTGATAATTCCTGCCTGCTGCATTCTTTCTTCAATCAAGGCCAACTCCGCATCGTTGACGCGCAGCGTAATCACATGCGGTCGTGTTCGTTTCGCCATGCTGTTCATCGCTCCTGCGCCGCAGCACGGCTTTTCTTCGGCTGTGCTGGAAGTTTTGCCAGATGCAGCTTATCCTGTAAACACACCTTATTCTGCTGAAGCTCCCGTTCCTGCACCAGCTGTCTGGTCTGCTGGATGAATCCATCCAGCACCGCAGGGTGGCTTTGCACTACATAGGCGCTTTGCCGATCTCCGGCCAATTCTTCATCCATAGGCAGTTCATACGTCTGCGCCCATTTTCGATTTTCTACTGAGAACCGTCCGTCCCACGCTTTTTGCTGTACGGTATTTGCCAATACCAGCAGCACCCGCGGCGCGCCAAAGGTTTCCAGCACCTTCTTTGCGCCGCGCACATCCAAGTGCATGCCATCAAAGTTCTGCCGAATCGCCTCCTCAATCGCGTTGCGGCAAGCTACGTTCGCCACGTTAGACCGCTGATACACCGCCATCTCTCCATGCTGCCGTGCATAGCTGGCGTTCTGCCGATAAACTTCTATCTGTTTCAATTCTTCCATGGTCTTTATCGCTCCATTCCCGCGCAGACGCGCTCCCGATGTGGTTGCGGGCAGGATGCCGCTAAACGCGCCTTGAGCGGCTGCTCCTGCCTGTCTTTTTCATCCTGCTGCACACCCTTTTCCATGTTCAGCTCCGCATCCAATTCAGCCAACCGTGCGCTTTTTGTTTTCAACTCTGCTTCCTGCGCAAACGGCTTCGCAAGCTCCTGTTTTGCAGCCTCCATCTGCTGTTTCGTATTCTCCAACTGCGCCTGTACTGCTTCAATCCTGTTCGGAATGCTGCCCAGCATATTGTCCACACGCAGGATGTTTCCTCGTGCATCGATGCCCAGCTCCACAAAATGCGACATCTCGCCTTGCAGCACCATCAGCATCCGATTTGCCATGCTGTCATACGTGAGCCGCATGGAAAAGCCCCGATAGTGGCCCAGTTCTACATCCTTACTGCTAGCCAGCTTGCAGGCCGCAAGAATAGCTTCTCCCGCCGCTTCCTTATCCGAAAATGCTTTGCCCTTGATTTCCATCCCGACAAAATGCTTCTCTGGCACCGGATTTTCCATAGCAGTTTCCTGATCCTTTTGCAGTCCGGTCAGCACCTGCGTATCCTGTTCCACCTGCTGCGGGAAGAATTTCAGCAGCTGATCTTCCAGCCGATAGTGTCGACTTTGATAGTCCGCTTTCAACAGCCGCAGCTTGGCAACCTCAATGTCCAAGTCCATCTTCTCTTTAATTCGCTTGTCCCCGGCACACAGCGCTTTGATTTCCGCATAGGACAGCGCCGCTTCATCCACATCATCGCAGGAGCGCACAGGGGATTTTGAAGTCATAATCTGTGAGATGAACCGCTGCTTGTTCTCTACCGTTTGCCACAGATAACTATCAAAAGAAGATTCTGTCACATAACGATAGATATACACATCCTTGTTCTGATTCCCTTGTCGTACAATGCGCCCAGCCCGTTGCTCCAAGTCGCCCGGTCTCCATGGGCAATCCAAGTCATGAGAAGCAGCCAGCCTTGTTTGCACGTTTGTTCCGGCTCCCATTTTCGCAGTGCTGCCCAACAAAACGCGCACCTGTCCCGCACGAACCTTGGCGAAAAGCTCCTTCTTCTTTATCTCGGTATCCGCGTCATGAATGAATGCAATTTCTTTCGCAGGAATGCCGCCCGCAAGGAGCTTTGACCGAATATCATCATAGACGCTAAACCTGTCTATGTCTATGTTGTCGTCTGCTAGCTGCTGCATCATAACGTTGCTTTTTCCTTTCGGTGTAGACAAATCGCAGAAAACCAACTGTGTCAGCTTATCCGCAGCGCCCTCCTTCCAGATTCGCAGTACATTCTGCACACAGGCATTCACCTTGCTGTCAGGGAAATCCGGCAGCAGCGGATTCAACAGCCGCTGGTCAAGCCCCAACTTTCGTCCATCCGAGGTAATGCGCAGCATGTTGTCTTTTGTAGGGTCAACTGTACCGCTATGCACCAAGGCCGCCCGCTCAGACAATGCCTTCATCATTTCCTGCTGTTCTTCCGAGGGTTTCACCGCTACCGTTTCGTAATGAGCTTCCGGTGTAGGCAAATGCAGCTGGTCCGCCGTCTTAATGTCGGCTACCTCCTTGAACATGTTCATCAGCTCCGGCAAATTGAAAAATTTCGCAAACCGTGTTCTTGCCCGATACCCGGTTCCTTCCGGAGCAAGCTCAATCGCCGTCACTGTTTCGCCGAAGGTCGATGCCCATGCGTCAAAATGCAGCAGGTTATGCTGGTGCAGCGTGTCATACTGCAAATATCGCTGCATGGTATACATTTCTGTCATGGAATTCGAGACAGGCGTACCTGTTGCGAAGATAATACCACGTCCGCCCGTCAGCTCGTCCATATAGCGGCACTTCATAAACATATCCGAGGACTTCTGCGCCTCCGTCGTGGAAATACCCGCTACGTTGCGCATTTTGGTATACAGAAACAAATTCTTGTTCGCCTGCACTTCATCCACAAATAACCGATCAATGCCTAACTCTTCGAAGGTAACGACGTCATCCTTCCGCTCATTGGCTTGCAGCTTTTCCAGCTTACCTTCCAGCTGCTTCCGTGTTCGTTCCAACTGCTTAATGGAAAACCGTTCGCCATCGTTCCTTGCCAATTCTTCAATGCCCTGTGTAATCTCATCAATCTGTTCTTGCAGCAAACGTTCCTGCCGCTCCTGCGATACAGGAATTTTCTCAAACTGGCTGTGCCCAATAATCACCGCATCGTAATCTCCCGTGGCAATCCGTGCGCAGAACTTCTTCCGATTGCTTTTCTCAAAGTCACGCTTCGTTGTAACGAGAATGTTTGCCGCCGGGTACAGCCGCAGGAACTCGCTGCCCCATTGCTCTGTCAGATGATTGGGCACCACAAACATAGCCTTCTGGCACAGCCCTAACCGCTTGGATTCCATGCAGGCTGCAACCATCTCGAAAGTCTTGCCCGCGCCTACCTGATGGGCCAGCAGCGTATTCCCACCATAAAGAATATGAGCCACCGCGTTCCGCTGATGCTCCCGCAGGGTAATCTCAGGATTCATCCCGCCGAAGCGGATATGCTGCCCATCATACTCTCTGGGCCGTGTGCTGTTGAACAGTTCATTGTACTGTGCGACCAGCGTTTCCCGCCTCGCTGGGTCATGCCAAATCCATTCCTGAAAAGCGTCCTTGATGGCCTGCTGCTTCTGCTGGGCCAGCGTGGTTTCCTTTTGATTCAGCACCCGCCGCTCCGTACCCTCCGCATCCAGCACGGTATCATAAATGCGCACATCTCGCAGGTTCAAGGTATCCTCTAGAATGTGATAGGCATTGGCTCGTGCCGTACCGAAGGTCATATAGGCCCGCACATTCTGGGGAGAAACAACGCTCTTGCCGGAAATGCGCCACTCCGAGGTGTACGGGGAATACTGCACATTGATCTGTCTCCGCAGATAAAAAGCGGGCTGCAACAGCTCGAACATAAACTGCTGGATGTACGATTTGTCCAGCCATGTAGCCCCCAGACGCAGGTCGATCTCCGAAGCCTCCAAATCTTTGGGCTGTGCAGCTTCCAGCGCCGTGACGTTCGGCTGAAACATGGCATCCTCGGCAGCAACTGCTTGAACTTCCCGCAGCTTTTGCCGCACATTCCCAGAAAGATAATCGTCCGCCGTCACATAGCGCAAGGGTTCCGTTCCCGGAACGGGGAAGATCACGCCCGTTAAATCCCGAATCAGATCCTCCTGCGTTTTTCCGGTCAGGTGCGCCATGTAAGGCAAATCCACGTCCGCCCTCTCGCCAATGGAAAGTGCCAGCGCTTCTACCGCCGTGTCCACATGCTCCACGGTGCGCTGCTGGCGAATGGTACGCTTTGTAAAAATGTCCGCCTTGCGCTCCAATACGCCCTGCTCATTAACAATTTCCAAGGAACATAGCAGGTAGTAGGCAGAATCTGTAGAAAACACTTGTGCGTTTGGACGCGCATTCAGCAGCCCGTATTTTTCTGTGAAGCTATCGTATAATTCATTCAGTTTGACTTGCTGTGCCTGAATCTCAGCATCCGAAGCATCTGTAAGCTGCAACCGAATCAGCTCCTGCACACAGTCGCGCAGACCAATCAAACCGCGCACCCGTTCACGCGCTGTTGGAGATAAATCAGGCCGCGTCATGATGGAGTTCTCCCGGTAATATACCTGTCCGTCCACCAGCGCAAACGAATAATTCTTTACATCCGGGTCGGCTGGAATAACCGTTTCGCTGGTGTTCTGCTCTGGTTTCAGCGCTTCTACTTCCAGATAGCTCCCACGGACGTTCTGCATGGCGGCAGCAAGCTGTTCACGCAGCTCTGCTCCCGGCAGCGGGGTACAGGTCGTTTCCCGCTCGTTGCCGTACATGCTGCTGTCCCACGCCATGGTACCCAGCACCTGTTCCGGATGCTCTGCAAAATAGCTGTTCAGCGGTATGCCGTCCACGGTCTGCCCCAGATGCACCCAGTCCGGCACAAGGTCTACCAGCCGCTCCCGCTTCTGCAAAAACAGAATGTCGGCAGTCACCTCAGTCCCCGCATTGGCCTTGAAAGCGTTATTGGGCAGACGAACCGCACCCAACAGTTCTGCTCGCTGTGCGATATACCGACGCACCGCAGGATTGGCCTTGTCCATCGTGCCTTTCGAGGTAATGAACGCAACGACGCCGCCCGGGCGCACCTGATCCAGCGCTTTCGCAAAAAAGTAATCGTGGATTAAAAAATGCTGGCTATCGTAGGCTTTATCCGCTACGGAATAATTTCCGAAGGGTATATTGCCAATCGCCACATCAAAGAAATCCCGCCGATCCGTCTGTTCAAAACCTTTAATGTCAATGTGCGCATTGGGATACAACTGCCGTGCAATGCGCCCCGTAATGCTGTCCAGCTCCACACCGTACAGGCGACTTCCCTGCATCCTTTCGGGCAGCATACCAAAGAAGTTGCCGATGCCGCAGGCTGGTTCCAGCACATTTCCGTTTCGAAAGCCCATTTGCTCCAAAGCGCTGTACATCGCCTGAATCACCACAGGGCTGGTATAGTGCGCGTTAAGGGTAGAAGCTCGCGCCGCCGCGTATTCCTCCGTGGTCAGCAAAGTGCGCAGCTGCACATACTCCTGCGCCCAATCTGCATTCTCCCGGTCGAAAGCTTGCGGGATACCGCCCCAGCCCACATAATTCGCAAGAATTTCCTGTTCTTCCGGGGTAGCCTGACGGTTCTCCGCTTCGATTTGTTTGAGCAGCTGAATTGCCGCTACGTTATATGCAAACTTGGTCTTGGGGCTTCCTACGCCCAGAGCTTCGTTGGTAATATGGTAGTTTTCCGCAGGGAATTGAGGCGGTTCGGGCTGTTGCAGCTCAGGTTCCTGCGCAACGACAGCAGACTTATTGACGGGCTGCTCTGGCGCGGAGATCGGCTCCATTGCTTCTGTGGACTGCACTTGCACAGTCTCCTCCGCCACAGGTTGTTCCGGCTTCGGTGCTTCTGCATGCCGCCCGCGTTCTATAAGCGCTGCAATTCTGCTGACAACCTTTTCCCAACTTAGCCGAACGTCCTCACAACCATCCTTTTTCAGCACCACTCCCTTACTGTCATGGAATTCATCGCTTTGCCAGTTTCCTAATAGCGCAGGCGCATAACCACCAGTACCATATTCATCTTTCAGAAACGTTGCCCGCTCTTTATTGCTGCTATGGGCTGCGAAAAAATCCCGAATACGCTCTGCACCGCCCTCTACCATAGAGCCGCTTTCCATCACATGGTTGATCTCATCTTCCGTGATGAAATGCGCTGCGCTGGGAAGAACAGTCAGCTCGGAAGGGAACTCTTGCAATGGCAAGGCCAGCGTTTCCAACTGCTGCTGCAAGCGATCCAGTTCATGATACCGAAAACGTAGAAGCTCAGGTTTCTCCCGCAGCGCTTCGCGAAAAGCAAGATAGTTTGCCGTAACGCCCTGCACATAGTCCGCATCCGTGAAAGCCTGTGCCAGCCGCGCGGTTCTTTCCGGATAGCCGCCCTCCCGCAAGGGCGCTAACAGCGGAAAATACTGCGCTGCATCCTGCAGGTCTCCGTACACATACCATAAGGACAGCGCGACCTGCGCACGTTCCCGCCCCGGTGCTTCCGCAAGCTCCACATTGGTGGCGTATTGACCAGCCTCTAGCAGCTGCTGAATGCGTACCGCCGCATCCTCCCATGCAAGATGCTGTGCCGTGTTGACAAAACGCGCTGCATGACCTGCCGCCAAGCGAATGCCCGACGCATCAAACCATGCGCTTAGGTCATGGTTTTCCAGCCGCAGGCCCAGCCCACCCGCATAAATATCAGGCAGCTGCGCTGCAACCTCCTGCGCACTTTTCCCATGCAGAAACAGCACCACTGCCGCTATGCGCATTTGCGTTGTGACATTGCATAGCACCGCGTCCACGTCCGTCTGTGCATAAGAAAAAGCGAAGGGCGCTGCCGGAACGCTCTCCGCTATGATTCTCTGTGCTTCTTCCGTTGGGAATAGGCTTAGCTGTACACCAGTTCCGTCAGGATCAGCTCCTCGGCCTGGGCTTTCAGGCTGTTCATCAGGCCCACCCATGCTAGTTGGTCTGTTGCTTTCAACTGTTCCGTCGCGCCCGCTTCCTTCGCCAGCGCCTGCATCAGGCTGTTCAGCTGCTCGTTCGCGGCCTGGTCGATCTCCCGCAGGTGCGCCGTCAGCTTGCCGTTCAGCAGCATGGTCTGGAACAGGATCGGCTTGTGCTGCTCCAGATAGCGCTGACGCATCCGTCCGTACTTGCCCAGCATCTCCATCGGCTCCTCCGCCGTCAGGTTCGGAATGAGATAATCCCCGTTCTGCGTGTAAGTCAGTTCCATGTTCCTCCGTCCTTTCCGTGCGCTGGCGCACCATGTCTCGAATTGTTCGTTCAATCTGTCGAAGCACCTGCTCGCTGCCCGTGCTGACCGCAATGCCAAGGGTTTCAATCGCTTTCGGCTGCCCCGCAAGCGGTGCCAAGCCCGTAAATGCCGGGACTTTCGGCTGCAAGCCGCACCGGGAAGCCAGCATGTAGGAGATGCTTTCCGCAGCCAGCTTCCGCAGGGCATCTTCATCATAGCCTGTTGCGGAGGCATCTGCAAGGATGTCGCCCAGCTCTTGTGCGTGTTCTGTAAAATAATTTTCTGTGACCTGCAAGGCAGCTTGATGAAGCTGTTCAGCTAGGGGAGCCCCTGCGTTTTCGTCATATTCTTCAGCAAGGGCAGCTTGCACAGCAGAGATATTTTTATCATCCAGCGTCCAAAGGAACGGCTCTCGGGCATCGCGTCCGCGCCCGGTGTCCGCTACATCAAACACATACCGAAGCTGCACCCCATGCGCCGTAGGACTGAGCAATGCAATTCCTTTGCTGCCTCGCCGCACATAGCGATGCATGGTATTGTTCCACAGGTCATAGCCCGCGCAGGCTGTCGCATCGGGTCGCTGGGCATAAATAAGCAGCTGCTCATGGTATGGATATTTGTAGAGCCGTGCCGCCGTGGTCAGAAAGCGCGCCCACTCCTGCGGATCGCCCGCAATCTGACGTGTCACAGCTTCTGCCAGCTGTTGATAATAAATCATTTTCCCGGGCATGGTGGCCCTCCTTCCTTACGAGAACTCCGGGTCAAGGTTAAGAAGCAGCTTATCAAACTGCTTATCTGTCATTTGCCGGAGCTTATCCATAACCGCGATGGTCATGACACACAGTTCCTTATCTTCATCTGTCAGTTGCGCTTTCATTTGGCGCAGGGTAGCAAGCAATTCGCGCCGGGAATCTCCCGGCGTACAGTAAATAAGCATCAGGTTCTTTTCCTGTACCGTGAAATCTGGCATCATCGTTCCTCCTAAACATAGAAAATCCCGACATGAACGGGTGTCATGCCGGGGAAGGACTGCTTTTTTAGTTTTTGTAAGAACTGGGTTTTTCGGGAATATAAGTCATGAGCTTCTGTACCAGCTCATTCAGCCAACTTGGCAAACTGTCTTGCCCTGAAATCTGCCGCACAGTTCCATCTTCATAAAGCACCAGCAGATGCCAATACAGGTACTGCGTTTTGCCCCGCAGGCTTTCCAGTGTTTCGGGAGAAAAACTTGTCGCTCCCTCTGGATGCTCTGCAAGATAGAATGCAATCTGTGCTTCGATTTTCAATTTCTGCATAATCCAGCACAGCAGTTCATCCAGCTGAGCAACGGATAGCTGCTGCATGGTGCAATGCTCCTGCCGCCACAGGAGCAGCCGCGCAAAAGCATCCACTTCGAAATCTGCATCGACACACAGGTTTGTTCCATCTTCACGCTGCAAGGACGCATTCACCGAAAGCTCCAAATGATGCAGATGAGAAGTATGGTTTTGGGCGCTGGACGTAAAAGTATCTGCATTGGGGTTGGTATACATTGGCATAATGATAACTCGCTTTCCTATATTGTGTATCATGCATGATGCCTGTTATATACGACATTCACATACGCAATGCCTGCACAGAAAAATATATTTAGGGCGTATCCTCAGAATGTTCACCTTCTTCCTCTGCCTCATCTTCCAGATAGATTTCCGTTGAGGGCTGCGGCGAAGCTTTCTTCTGCTTCAGCAGCAGGAACACGCAGGCACCGCCTAGCCCAAGTGCAGCAACTACCGCCAGCAGGAGTAGGGTCTTGGTGCTATCAAACTTGTCTGCTGTTCCTGCATCCGCTGGTACAGCGGTTGCAGCCGGCACCGCTGTGGGTGCGGGCGTTACTACGATTACCTCTGGGGTAGGCGAGGGCAGTTCCTCGTCTGACAACAGCGCCAGCAAATCCCGCTCGTCCACCAGATTCAGGAAGTATGTTTCGTACAGTTCCGCGTCCTCATCGATGGGCTTATCGTAGTCAATAATCAGGTAGAAAGTCGCGCCATTGCGAGCCTGCACGGTGATAAACTGCTTGTTAGTTGCCGCAGAATACAGCATATCCAGCGTGTGCATGTTGCCGCTGCTTTTGTAGGGCATTCCCGGTCCCAACGGCACATATTCTGTCTGAATGATAGGCGTAGGCGTTGCTGTCACGGGCATTTGCGTCGGATAGGACGCACTGCTATCCTGCGTAGGAACCGCCGTGGGCTTCGGTGTTGCCGTAGGCGTATTTCCATTGTTCCCGCTGCCCGCATTGCCTGTACCCTTTGTCGGCTGCGGTGCTGTAGTGGGGGCTTCCGTAGGTTTCGCATAATAAGGATTCTCCAGTGTAATCAGTTCGGAAAAGTTCCCGGCAAAGTCAAAAGCGCGAATAGCTAATTTTTCATACTGGTTCAGCGCATCTTCCATGCGCACGTTGAGCGCACCGCTTTCCAGCTTCGTGAACAGCAGCGCGTTAATTTGGATGCCTGCCACGCCCGACAAATCATCCTGCGCGTCCACATGCAGCAGCCTGTTTACGTCAAAGCTAGCCGACACCACAGGAGCCTGACGGTCAAAACATCGCACCGTGGCTTCTTCCGTAAACAGTACACCTTGCGGATCGGTTACGCGCACCAGCAGTTGACCATTCTGCACTGCATCCACCTGAATTTTATCGTCCTGTGCGTCTACAAATCGCTGCGTCACATCCAACCATTCACCGCCGCCCTGCAAGGCAGCGCCGCGAACCTCAACCTTTTGCCAGCCGCATTGCCGCTTGTCCTGCACACGAAGGGTTACGCGCACGGAAGCGGCGCTGCTCCATCCCTGCGGCATCCCGAAGGTGATTTTATAGGCATCCGCAGGCGGCGCTTGTGTAGGCTGCGGGGTAGGCGTAGGCTCAACTGTAGGTTCTGCCGTGGGAAAATCCGTAGGCTTCACATCCGTCCCCGTCGCAAGGGTGATTTGTTCTGCCTGCGCTGTTGCCGGGTGGAGCAAATTCAGCAGCGCCACCGCAATAATGACGCAGGATACCAGCACTAACATCAGCCGCTCAATCCTGCGGCAGTTCTGCTTCTTCATCTATTTCTTCCTCCTCCATTTGTTCCTTGTCTTGCTTTGCTTTTGCTTCCAAGCTGGGCGCAGCCACGTTGTGCCGAAGCTCCTCCAAGGCCAGCGCCAGTTCCTCCGGGCTTAACTCAAACTTGCGTACCGTTGCAATAATAGCGGCGTTTTCTTCCTCCTGCACAGCCTGCTCCAGCGCCTGCACATCCGCCATGAGCTTTTCCAGCCGCGCACGTTTCTGGTCGCGCAGTTGGCGCTGACGCTCCAAATTCTTTTTCATGTTGCCTCCTATATATCAGTAGGTTAGTCTTCCGTAGGCATACAGTCTGCGCTGCCACTTAGATACAGACAAATCTGCAAAACCGACAGGATCTCCGCAATGAATCATCCAATGGTTCCCCACATAAATGCCGACATGCGTAATTCCTTCTACATCTCCCATGGTTCCTTGGAAAAACACCAAGTCCCCGGGTCGCGCGTCCTCTGCGCTGACCTCGCTGCACAAGTTAAATAGCCCCGTTGCACCGCGCCGTCCCGTATCGTATACACCCGAAGCACGGAACACCCAGCAAACAAAGCCCGAGCAATCGAAAGATGTTTCCGGGCTGGAGCCGCCCCAGACATAGGGATAGCCGATGTATTTTTCAGCTTCTGCCATCAGCGCCGCGAAGTCCGCATCGGCTTCCAATACTTCCTCGGGGATTTCATAGAGCGTGGGCTTACGCTTCGTATGCTTGGGCGCGGATGGTTCCGCTGGTGCAGTTTCTGTTACATTAACTGCGTTATCCTCAAAATCGCTTGGTGTTGCAATTTCTTCTGCGCTGGCTATCCAGCACAGGCTGCATAGTGCTAGCGAAATCAATACAAGCCATATTCTGTGTCTCATTTGCTCCTCCTCATCGTTCATAAGGCACACGCCCAAAAGCGTAGAAATGCTTGCGCCAGTAAGATTCTGTTAAGTCGGCATATCCGATAGGACTGCCGCAGTGCAGCATGTGATTCCCGCCAACGTAAATACCAACATGCGTAATGCCGTCTGCGGCATCGCCCATGGTGCCCTCAAAGAACACCAAATCACCGGGCTGCGCCTGTTCAGGCGTGATTTTTTTGCAGATGCCGTACAAGCCTGTTGCACCCAATCGCCCGGTATTGTACACGCCCGATTCTGTGTATACCCAACTGACAAAACCGGAGCAATCAAAGGACGTTTCCGGGCTGGCCCCGCCCCAGACATAGGGGTAACCGATATATTTCTGTGCTTCCTCCATGATACGGGCGAACTGCGGGTCTGCCGCCAGCGTTTCCTCGGGAACATCGTACTTCCCCGGCTCACTCAGGTGCGAAGCGTGCGCGTTCCCGGCAAACAACTCCGGCATATTGCCCAGCGTGGACATGTACAGCGCATACATGCCCATGGTGTGGTGCGACATGCTGTACACGGGCAAGTGGGACAAGATTTTGTTTTCCAATGTTACGGTACAGATGGTATACTTGTACGGCACCGAAGCCTCGTAGGTGTATGCTTCCAGCCGTGTCCCGCCGTTGCCATCTGAAACTAGACGTTGCCCTGTCCGCTGCTCTGTGCGATACTTGGTGACTGTCTCCACATCTTCCGTGAGAATGTATTGCAGCGCAAAGTATTTCTCAATGACTGGCGCGGCTTCGTTGATCGTCCACTCCTTGCCGTCATACCATGCGGAGATGATAGCCATCAGCGCATAGGGATCGTGCCAAATGTCTGCCGCTGTAATGCGGTACTCATCATAGCCGGGATGGCGCTGCTGGTAATGGTCGATTTCCTCCTTCAGTTCTTTTTCTTTGGCAGCGTAGGTTGCTTCGGCGGCGCGAACATCTTCTTCCGTGGCGGGGTATGTTCCCAGTACAATGGAATCCAACACCGTTTGGGTCAGCGGCGCACAGGCCGAAATGGTGTTCATCACGAAGGCCAGAAGCAACGCAATTCCCAGCAGCAGCGTTGAACGGGACTTTGGGCGCACAACCGTCGCCATACGCTTAGCAGATGCTTTTGCCCGTAGGGGAACAGGAATTACATCCCACGTTGTCGGTGCTTTTCCCATGGCAACTGCACGAAGCTGTTTTCGGATTTGTTGCTTCTGCCGCCAGCGAGAAAAGGGATTGCTGTTCCGCTGCAAAGTGCTGTCCATACGGTGTGTTTTACTGGTGCGCACCTGCCGCCAATGATGCAGCTGTTCACCTTTGCACAGCAGACTTTCGCCTATTTGCTCCACCTGTACAGCGGCTGTTACGCCAACATTTTCATCCTCATTCTGTTCTGTAACCTGATGCCGCAGCTCACTGGTTATCTGCTGGCTGACATTGTGCAGCGTCGCTTTGGGTGCGGCTTCATCAAAAAGCAGCCGCTTACGCACGTTTTGCGCGCTGTCCATATTCTCATGGAGAATCTGTTTCCGTTGGTAGGCGCGCTTGACTGCTTGCGCTGCTTGGCCCTGCTTTTCCGGCATTGCAGGGCTTGTGCGTTCTTCCGTTGAATGCTGCAAACGCTGAAAGCGTTGCTGCATGGCCTGCTTCTGGTTCATACATGCTCCTGCTTCCAGCGGAGAAAGGCTTCCGCTTCCCGCTTGTCTTGCTCACCTGCCTGTTGGCACAGCCGCCATGCAAAAAATGCGACCAGCAGGCCGCACAGCATAAGTACCCACATAGATGTATTTCTCCTTCTTATGATTCGTTCGGTTTAGTATTCATGAGCTTATATAGTTCCGTATTCTTGGGGAAGTTGTCCCGGAAAGGCAAAATGGTATCACCGTAGATCATCAGCCCTTCGCCCGCCGCAGACTGGGTGATGGACTCCAGCTGCTGCGGCGAAATATTCAGCCGCTTCTCAAGAATTTCGCGGTCTCCGGGCTGCTGATTCAGCAGAATATAGAAGTCGCTGTTGTCGAAAATATTCTCAATTTGTGGGCTGGCTAGTAAATCCTTTATGTTCTGAGTTAGGCCTGTCGGGATGCCGCCCCACTTACGAAAACGCTTCCACATTTCTGCGCTGTAGGCTGCTGTCTGTTCCGACAGCACCCCGTATGGGGTCACGTCCGCAGGGTGGATCGG
>ERZ772892.2636-NODE-2636-length-14706-cov-4.018838_pt1 | contig 14706 bp, 12 predicted proteins | sample MGYA00512126_ERZ772892 | MGnify/ENA primary metagenome ERZ772892 (study PRJEB29015, sample SAMEA2737697) | human gut metagenome | biome: human gut; feature: human-associated habitat; material: faeces | place: China | collected 2012 ... | reverse complement strand
CTCAAAAGCTCCGCCGTAGCCCATTTTTAGCAGGAGAGCTACCACAAGCTTTTCGAAAAATTGTGGTGAGTGCTCCATGATGGTCTGAAGCAAATTAGCGGCTAAATCATCATTGATTTGCTGAAAAGCGATGTCCATGGTGTCCTGCGGTGAGCTTTCGTTAATGACGGTTATGTCCGCTTTGGTGTTTTGAGCGCTGCGAAGACGAAATTCACGAAAAGACTCAAATCGCTCTAAATAATCGAGCGTAATCTTATCGCCTACGTCCTGCAAGGCGGCTGTGCCTAAAGACGTAATTCGATATTTGCCCACGGAAGGGCTTTCAACAAGACCGGCTTTTTTCAAATAGGTCAAGGCCCAAGTGGCGCGATTATCCAGCCCAGGCTGGGGACGAGGCCGCACAGATAAGGCACGACCAGAGCGATGGCCGGGATAAAGGTGACCAGGAACAGTGCCACGACCATGGCGGCGAACAGAGGCACGATGTACTTGGTAACGCCCTCGATCTTGACCTTGCCGACGCCGCAGCCAACGAACAGGCAGGAGCCGACGGGAGGAGTGACGGAGCCGATACCCAGGTTCATGATGAGCATGATGCCGAACTGGACATCGCTCATGCCGATGCTGCGGGTGATGGGCAGGAAGATCGGAGTGAAAATCAGAACGGCAGGAGTCAGGTCCAGGAACATGCCCATGACCAGCAGGAAGACGTTCATGATCAGCAGGATGACATAACGGTTGCTGGAAACGCTCATCAGGGCGTTGCTGATCGCAGCCGGGATGCCGGAGTAGCTCATGACGTAAGACATGATGGAGGAAGCGGCGATCAGGAACAGGATGGTAGCGCTGCTCTCCATGGTGTCAGCCAGCAGGTTGTAGAAGCTCTTCAGGGTCATCTCTTTGTAGAGGATGGAGAGCAGACCGCAGTACAGGCACAGGACAACGCCGGCCTCAGTCGCGGTGAAGAAGCCTGCCAGAATACCGCCCATGACGATGATGACGGCCAGCAGAGAGGGCACTGCATCAATGATGATCTTGATGGCGGGATCGGGATCCTTGACGTCCGAGGACTTGTAGCCTTTCTTGACCGCGATGAACACAGCCAGACCAGCGACACACAGACCCATCAGGATGCCGGGCAGGTAGCCGCCCATGAACAGAGCAGCAACAGAAACGCCGCCAGCGGTGATGGAATACAGGATCAACGGACCAGACGGAGGGATCAGGATGCCGGTAGGAGCCGAGCAGATGTTGACGGCTGCGGAGTAGTTGGGGTCGTAGCCCTCATCCAGCTCCAGAGGAGCCATGATGGAGCCCATTGCGGAAGTAGCTGCCACGGAAGAGCCGGAAACGGCACCGAAGAACATGTTGGCCAGAACGTTGGTGGCGGCCAGGTAGCCGGGCATCTTGCCCACAGCCAGACGGGCCAGGCGGACCAGACGCTTTGCAATGCCGCCCTTGTTCATGATGTTGCCGCCCAGAGAGAAGAACGGCAGAGCCAGCAGAGAGAAAGAGTCAATGCCGGAGAAGCAGCGCTGGGCTGCAGTCAGGGCAAAAATTGCGGGGTCCATGCTGAACAGGGCCGTGAAGATGGATGCAATGCCGATGCCGGCAGAGATAGGCACACCAGCCAGCAGCATCACAAAGAAAGAGCCGAACAGCAGTAACGTAGCCTGTGCAACCATTATGCGTTTTCTCCTTTCTTTTCTTTACTGTCCAGGAAGAGCTGAACGTACTTCAGCACGCGGGCCAGAATGATGAAGATGCCGGAAATCGGCAGGATGGAATACAGGAGCTTAAAGGGAATGCGCATGACCGAGGAAACGTTGGTAGCGTTCGCGGTCAGCTTCCAGCCGCCATACACGAAGACATAGCCAACGAAGAAGACGATGGCAGCCTCGATGAAGACGCTCAGAATGACATTGAACGCGCCCTTTGCACGGCCCTTGACCAGGTCCAGTGCCAGGTGCTTGTCTTTGTAGAAGCAGTATGCGGAACCGATCATGGAAGCCCAGATCAGAACGTAGCGCAGGAACTCATCGGTGACCGTGGAGGGGTTGCGCAGGATCCAGCGGGTAAAGATCTGCCAGGTGCCGCCTGCCAGCAGGGCGAACATTGCCACTGCCATAAGGAAACGCATGACGTTATCCAGAATTTTATCCAGTTTTTTCACAAGATCATCTCCTTGAGCTTGGTTCCTCCCGCGCGGCCACGGGCAAAGGCACTCAACGCCCTGCCCGCGGCCTTTAGGAGGCAAGAATCAGAATGGAACCGCGGCCGATCAGGCCATTGCGCGGATCTCTTCCACGACCGCATAGGTGGTGGGGTTAGCGGTCTTGAGGTTCTCGTAGATGGGCTGCACAGCAGACTGGAATGCTGCGATGTCCACGTCCTTGACCAGCTCGACGCCGTTCTGGTTGACAGCCTTGTCCAGAACCTCGTCCTCGAAGTTCTTCCAAGCGGTCTTGTACTCCTCGGTAGCAGCCTTGGCGCACTCGGTCACAGCGGACTTCTGATCGTCAGAGAACTGGTTCCAGATGTTGGAGGAGATGATGACCATATCGGGGATGCGGGTGTGCTCGTCGAAGCAGTAGTACTTGGTGACGTCGCCGTGGTCACGCAGAGCGGTGACGTTGTTCTCAGCGCCATCGATAACGCCCTGCTGCATACCGGTGTAGATATCGCTGTAGCCCATAACGGTAGCGGAGCCACCCAGGCAGTTCATCATGTCGATCGCCATCTGGCTGTCCATGGTGCGGATCTTCAGGCCCTTCAGGTCAGCCGGGGTGCGGATGGCGGTAGCCTTGGTGTAGAAAGAGCGAGCGCCGGAATCCAGCCAGGTCAGGCCGCGGAAGCCCTGATCGTCGGTGGACTCAAAGACAGCCTGTGCGGAATCGCTGTCCATGTAGGTGTAGTAGTGAGCCTGATCGTCGAAGACATAAGGCACGGAGAAAGCGTTGTACTTCTCGCTGAAGTTGCCCAGCGTGGAAGCGGAGACCTTAGCCATGTCCAGAGCGCCAGCCTGGATCTGGGAGATCATATCAGACTCGCTGCCCAGGGTGCCGTTGGGGATGATCTGGATGTTGACGGTGCCGTTGGTCTTCTCCTTGACCTGCTCCGCAAAGCTGGTCAGCTGGATGTGAACAGCATGGTCCTCAGCCAGGTTGTGGCCCAGCTTCAGGTTGAAGCTGCCGCCTGCAGCAGCTGCCGCGCCGGAAGCAGCAGTGCTGCCTGCTGCAGAGTTGTTGGAAGAGCCGCCGCAAGCGGTGAGCAGGGCGGAAGCGCCTGCAACTGCCAGGACCTGAACGAACTGTCTACGAGAGATTTTCATAGTGGATTTCCTTTCTTCTTCTTGCTTGTGTATGTATACCACGTCACAGCCGGTCGGCCGTGAAACAACAAATTTGGAATGCAGCGGTCAGGACTCGCCGCGGTGGAACCGATCTTTCACCATCTGGATCAGATCTTTCAGGTTGAGGCCCCACAGGCTCTTGGGCTGCTGCCAGTCCTTGCCGGTCTCTTTGGCAAGCACCTTGGCAAACCGCTCGGGGTTCGCCGGCAGCAGGCTGCCTTTGGGGATCATCACCGCCATCTGGCGGCTCTGGAACAGGTAGAAGTACTGGTCGTCCTCGACCAGGCGGTCGATCTTATCAAACGGAATGTGGGCACCGTTTTCCACGTCCACGCCGCCTGCGTTGATCCGGCAGCTGACCGTGCTCTCGGCCCCGCCCCGCTGCATGATGACGCCCTCGGCCGCCACCCGGCTTAGAAAATCCGGCATGGCGAACATCGCGCACCCCACCAGCAGGCAGAGCACCTTGACCACCGTTGGGATGGGAACGAAGAGTGCCAGCATCACCAGCGCAAATGCCACGGCCAGCCAGACCAGCCGCTGCATCCCCTCGTAGGTGTAAAACTCGGTGCGGAACATCCGGCGGATGGTCTCATCGTTAAAGATCACTTTGGCTTCAAAATGATTTTTAGAAGTCTGCATGAGCTCTTCCTTTCCGTTCGTCACGAAACACGACGGCTGCATTTGTAAAATATACCAAAAATTTTGTCACTGTTTTGTCATTTTTGTTCTTGTCGTCTTCTTGCACTCATATCATACTAAAATTCCAATCCGTTTTCTTGCGGTTTTGTGATTCAAATATTGCAATTTGTGATATCAGCTGATATACTAGAGCCAAAATCAACGATAAAGCACATTTCTGATATTTTTCACAAAGGTGGAATCGCTATGGAAATCGAGCGCGTTACGCATTATGTCGATAATGTCCTCACACAGGCGGAAGCACGGATGGGGCTGCGCAACACAAGATTGCTGGTGGCATGGTATACCAACCAAAAAAACGACCAGTCCGTGGTCCATTCCCACCCCTACCATGAGCTGGTGCTGCCCATCGGCGGCAGCACCGTGCGTTACTCCATCGACGGCAGTGTTTATCTGGTGCATGTCGGCGAGCTCATCTACTTCCCTGCTCAGATCTACCACGCCGGCATCTTCAATATTGATAACGACCACTCTGACCGTCTGGTCATCCAGATCGACGACGCCCTCTGGCAGGCCTGCCGCCGCAACGCAAACCTGAAAAACGCCGCCTGGATGCACAGCATCACCGTGCTGGACCCGGATGTCTGCAACAAGTGGGATTTTCAGAGCCTTTTTGTGCGGATGGCCCAGAGCCTGGAATTGCCAGCCCAGATGCGTGACATCGTTTTTGAAGCCCAGGTGTCGGAGATGATGCTGCTCATCACGCTGGCCACCGGCAGCGGCCAGACCACGGCCCCCAGCAGCACCAACGTTCTGGTGCAGCGTGCCGTGTCCTACCTGCAAGCTCACTATCAGGACCCGACCCTCACCACGGTAAAGCTGGCCCAGGAGCTCTATGCCAGCCGGGAGCACCTCTCCCGCGCGTTTAAAGAGTGTACTATGGAGAGCATCCACAGCTACCTGACCCATCTGCGGATGCAGCACTGCCGCAAGGCACTGGAAGATGGTGTCTCCGTCCTCAACGCCTGCACCGAGAGCGGCTTCCCGGATTACAGCAGCTTCCTCAAAACGTTCCGGCGGCTGTATGGCATCACACCCGCGGAGTATCGCTCCCAGAACCGGAAAAAAGTTTAATTACGGAACGTATTGAGAGAAGCAAAAGTTCCATCCTGGATATAAAAAGCAGTCCCCTATGCTGTATGGCAAATGCAAAACGGGGCCGTTGCACACGCAACAGCCCCGTTCTTTCATTTTTATACGATTACGCCCAGTTCATCCGGCCGTAGCGGGTGGTCAGCTGGCAGATCTCCTTTTGGAGCTTTTTGGTCAGCTGGGTCTTTTTCAGCCGCCAGCGCCAGTTCTGGCCCACGGTGGAGGGTTTGTTGATGCGGGCGGAGTTGTCCAGCCCCAGCCAGTCCTGCATGGGGATGATGCAGGTCGCTGCCGCGCTGCGCAAGATCAGCGCGATCATGCTCTTATAGAGCTGCTCCTCCGGGGTGGCGTAGTCGTACAGATAATCCCGCACCATGGCGCGTTCGGCGTCCGTGACGGTCCGATACCACGATACCAACGTCTCGTTGTCGTGGGTGCCGGTATAGGCCACGCTGTTCACCGGGTAATTGTGGGGCAGGTAGTCGCTGGCACTGCCGGTGTCGCGGGAGTCAAAGGCAAATTCCAGCACTTTCATGCCGGGGAAGCCGCTGTCCCGCACCAGCTGACGCACGGTATCGCTCATGTAGCCAAGATCCTCTGCAATGATCTCCCGCTTGCCCAGCGCCTGCTCCACGGTGCGGAACAGCTCAATGCCGGGGCCTTTCTCCCAGTGGCCCTCCACCGCGGTCTCACTGCCGTAGGGGATGGAGAAATACTCATCGAAGCCGCGGAAGTGGTCGATGCGCACCACGTCGTACAGCTCGAAGCAGTACCACAGGCGGGTGATCCACCACTGATAGTCGGTTTCGCGGTGAGCTTCCCAGCGGTAGAGCGGATTGCCCCAGAGCTGGCCGGTGGGCGAAAAACCATCCGGCGGAACACCTGCCACAGCGGTGGGAATGTTGTCCTCATCCAGCTGGAACATCTGCGGGTTCGCCCATGCATCGGCGGAATCCAGTGCCACATAGATGGGGATATCACCGATGATGCGGATGCCCTTTTCGTTGGCGTAAGCCTTTAGTGCACGCCACTGCTGGTCGAATTTGAACTGGAGATATTTGTAATACTCCACCTCAAAATACAATTCCCGGCGGTAGTAGTCCATGGCATTCTGCCAGCGCAGGCGGATATCCTCCGCCCATTCGATCCACGGCTTGCCCTCAAAGCGGTCTTTCACCGCCATAAACAGGGCGAAATCGTCCAGCCACCACTTGTTTTTCTCGCAGAATGCCGCAAACGCTTCATTGTGGCCGATATCGCTGCGGGAGTAAGCCAGCCGCAGCAGACGGCCCCGCTCGGTGTACAGGCGGCTGTAGTTGATGTCGTCTGCCTTGCGGCCGAAGTTTGCCTTTTTGCATTCGTCGGCAGTCAGCACCCCTTCCTCCACCAGTGCATCCAGACTGATGAAATATGGGTTGCCCGCAAAGGCGGAAAAGCTCTGGTAGGGACTGTCGCCATAGCTTGTCACCCCCAGCGGCAGGATCTGCCAGTAGGTCTGCCCGGCTTCCTTGAGCCAATCCACAAAGTCGTATGCTTCCTGCGAGAAGCAGCCGATGCCGTAAGGGGACGGCAGACTGCTGATGGGCAGCAAAATGCCTGCACTTCTCTGCATCTTCGTTTTCCTTCCTTTATAACTCGATCAAAATACCTGCATGGTCGGATACCTGCGGCTCCTGCAGGCCGTTGAACACGACCCGGCTGCTTTTGACGGGCACCGCTTTGGAGCACCAGATCTGATCGATGCGCTTTTTGGCCGCTGCATCCGGGGCATCCCGCCAGCCATCAATGGCCTGCACGACGGTGTAGCCCTCGTCCCGCTCCTGCGTCAGACGATAGGTGTCCTGCCAGCCGCTGCGGAGGATAAGGTCATACCCCTCCCCCCGCACATCGGCTTCGCTGTTGAAGTCGCCCAGCAGGAATGCCATAGGCTTCGCACCAGCCGTTGCTTCCAGCGCATTCCACTGGTCAGCAAAGGGTTCTTCTTCGTCCTTCCACCAGCCCAGATGCACGGTGTAATACCAGACATCTCCTGCACAGATGCCCAGTGCACGGCGGGTCTTCCAGTATTTATAATCACTGCTTTTGCTCAGCAGCAGGTTTTCGGCTGCGGTGATGGGCGCACGGCTGAACACCGCCGCGCCCTCATCGTAAATATCGTAGCCGACCTTTGCCGGGAGCCAGCTCCAATCATAATGCACGCCCCGTTCTTCCAGCATCCGGGCCACTGCTGCGGCGTGATTGTCCGCTTTCAGCAGCAGCGTATTGCCGGGGCAGGGACAGTAACCCGCCGGAGCATCCCCCAGCAGCGGAGCGGCAGCAGTCTGGTTCACCTCCTGCAGGGCGAACACCTCCGGCTGCTCCTCTGCGATGAAATCTACAAAAGCCTCCCGCTTAGCCTCATAGTCCGGCTCGATGAGGCTGTGGGTATTCAAAGTCAATAGTTTCATAGTTTTTTACAGAATATCGTTGATATCAGATTTCAGAACGTCTGCCTTGGGGCCGTACACGGCCTGAATGCCGTCGCCCTTGACCAGCAGGCTCAGGGCACCCTCAGCTTTCCACGCGGCAAGGTCGGCCACCTTGGCGGGGTCTTTCACGGTAACGCGCAGACGGGTCATGCAGGCGTCCACCAGCACGATGTTCTCCCGGCCGCCCAGCAGGGCGATGATGCGCTCGGCCTGACCGTTGTCTGCCTTCTTCTCGGTCTTGGCGGCGGTATCGTCCGCGTTATCGTCGGTATAGTTGCCCAGACGGCCCGGCGTTGCCAGTTTGAGCTTGCCGATCATGAAATAGGCCACGAAATAGCCAATGATGAAGAATGCCACGACACAGATGACAAAGTTGATGATGTCGCCGCCCAGACCGGCCTGCAGGGACATGGGGATGCGGGTGATGAATTCCAGATTGCCGAAGGAGTGCAGGCGCAGATGGATGATGCCTGCCATGGCGAAAGCGCAGCCCTGCAGCAGTGCGTACACGATGTACAGCGGCATGGCGCAGAACATGAACATGAACTCCAGCGGCTCGGTCACACCGGTGAGGAACACAGCCAGCGCGGTGGAAATGAACATGGATCTGTAATTCTTACGCTTGTCGGCATCCACGCGGCGGTACATGGCCAGTGCGATGCCCAGCAGCAGACCGGTAGCGCCGATCATCTGGCCCACCTTGAAGCGGGCGGGGGTAACGGTAGCCAGCAGGTTGTTGTAAGCAGCCATATCGCCGGCCTTCTTGAAGTTGATGAGGTCGTTGGCCCATGCCAGCCACAGCGGGTCCTGACCAAATACCTGACTGCCCGCGTTGACGCCGGTAGCGATGGTGTAGGTGCCGCCGAAAGAGGTGTAGTTCATGGGGATGGTCAGCATGTGGTGCAGGCCGAAAGGCAGCAGCAGACGTTCCAGCGTGCCATAGATGAACGGAGCCAGAACGGGAGAAGTCTCGGAAGAGTTGGCGATCCAGATGCCGAAGTTGTTGATGCCGGTCTGGACTACAGGCCAGAACAGCGAAAGCACGATGGAAATGACTACCGAGTAGCCGATGACCACCATGGGCACAAAACGCTTGCCGTTGAAGAAAGCAAGCGCATCCGGCAGCTTGCGGAAGTTATAGTATTTATTGTAAGCCACACCGCCCACGAAGCCAGCGATGATGCCCACGAACACGCCCATGTTCAGCGCCGGAGCACCCAGCACGGAGGTGAAGTAGCCGTTGACGGCGATCTCCTGCCCGAACAGGGTATGGGTCACGGCATTAGGGTCTTCCAGCATGGCGCTGGTGACGCCAAAGATGTTGCCGGTGATGACGTTGATCAGGGCAAATGCCAGCACGGCGGCAAAGGCACCGCCCGCGCGCTCCTTCGCCCAGCTGCCGCCGATGGCCACGGCGAACAGGATGTGCAGATTGTTGATGACCGCCCAGCCGATGTTCTCCATGGTGGTGCCGATGGTCATGACTGCCGCAATGTCGCCGCCGCCCATCTGCACCAGCTTGCCCAGACTGATCATCAAACCGGCAGCGGGCATGACGGCGATGACCGTCATCAGCACCTTGCCCAGCTTCTGCAGAAAATCGAAATTGATGAAGCTCTTCTTCGGTTTCTCTGCACTGGCTTCCTTGGCCGCGGGAGTCTCGGCAGGCTTTTCTTCTTTTTCCGTCAGGGTCAGCACCGGCGTCTTGCCTGCCGTTGCAAGGCCATCGGCGCAGTGCAGCTCCATATCGTCTGCGCCGCCGGTCAGAACGATGGAAGTGATGGTTTTCAGGCCCCGCTCCCGGATGAGCGCAAGGTCTGCCTTGGCCACAGGCTGACCGGTCTTGACCCGGTCGCCCTCTTTGACCAGGATCTCGAAGCCCTCGCCGTTCAGGCTGACGGTCTCCAGACCCACATGGACCAGAATCTCCAGCCCATTGTCTGCCGCAAAGCCAATGGCGTGTTTCGTTTCGGCGATGGTCTCCACGGTGCCATCCACCGGGCTGCAGAACAGCCCGTCGGACGGCTCGATGGCGATGCCTTCGCCCAGAACGCCGCTGGCAAAGGTTTCATCCGGGACTTCGCTCAGCGGGACGAGTTTTCCGCTGAAGGGTGCTGTCACAACAATCGAAGATCTCGTTGTGGTCATGATGTTCCTCCTCATTCCTTTTGCGTTGTTTTACGCAAGCGTTGCATTGTGCTTGCGCAACTTTACGCAACAAGAATAATCCAACTCCGCAATTTTTACAAGAGTTTTCTATGTCAAAAATAAACTTTCTATGTTTTCTACAATGCAGCTAAGGATTCTTTGTGAAAGTTGTTGAAGATATGCAGAGTGTCGCATTGCACGATTTGCGCAACTCTTTGCGCAAACATTGACATCGCGTGCAAACAGCTTTACAATAGAAGCAATATCGATTCAGGAGGAACAGATCATGGCAGTTACCATCAAGGACGTCGCCGCAGCAGCGGGTGTCTCCCCCTCCACCGTGTCCCGCACCTGCAAGGACAGCCCTTCCATCAGCCGGGACACCAAGGAGCGGGTGCGCCGCGTCATGGCACAGCTGGGCTATGAACCGAACTTTGAGGCCGAACCAGTAGAAGCTTTTTCCAAAACCATCGGCATCATTCTCCCCTCCTCCCAGCGGGACGTCTACGAGAACGCATTCCATCTGGAGATCATCCGCGGCATCGGGCAGTTCTGCAACCAGCGGCGGTATGTGAACACGGTCATTACCGGACAGGACGACGCAGAGGTTCTGGACGCCATCCAGAGCATGGTGGCCAACGCGCAGGCAGATGGTTTCATCCTGCTCTACTCCAAAAAGGACTGTCCTGTGGCGGCATATCTGCGCAGCGAAGGGCTGCTCCACGTCATTGTGGGCAAAGCGGCACAGTCCGCCAACCAGACCATCTATATCGACAACGACAACGCCCTTGCCGGAGAGGAAGCCGCAGACTACCTCTATGAGATGGGCCACCGCCGCATTGCCTATTTTGGTGTCAGCAATGCCATGCTGTTTTCGGCAGAGCGTAAGCGCGGTTACCAGATGTCTCTGCTCAAGCATGGCATCACCCCCCGCGAAGAGGACTGCGTGGAGATCGGCACCCTGAACGATGCTTACGAAGAAACGCTGAAAGCCCTGCTCACCGCACCGGACCGCCCCACCGCCATGCTGGTCAGCGATGATATTCTTGCTGTGGTGCTGGAACAGTTCTGCGGCAAACTGGGGCTGCACATCCCGAAAGACCTGTCCATCGTGTCTTTCAATAACTCGCTGTTCTCCCGCATCACCAGCCCGCAGCTGACCACGGTGGACGTCAACCCCTACCAGCTTGGCATGGAGGCCGCCAGCCAGACCATCAACCATATCGAGAACCCGAACCTTCTGGCAACCAAGATCATCGTGCCGCATAAGCTCATCCAACGCGAGAGCTGCTGCCCGCCGCCGGAGGTCTGATGCGCAAAAAACGAGGCCGTTTCCTCTCTTTTCCAGAGCAGCGGAAACGGCCTCGTTTTGTTTATTTTTTTCGGTATTCCCGCGGGGTCATGCCGAAGTGCGCCTTGAACGCCCGGTTGAAGCAGGAGAGATTCTCGAACCTGCAGCGGGAAGCAATGGTCAGCACCGTGTTGCTTTGTTTCCTGCAAAAAAGATGGATTTCCCATGTCTGTTTCCTCCTGATGATAGGATTGTATCATAATTTGCACTATTTAGGCAAGATTTTGCGCGTTTTGTGTGGTATATCTTGTGGCAGAGATGTCAAACCTGCTTTTCGTATCAAAGGAGGGCCCATTTATGAACTTTACTGAAACCTTGCAGACCTTTACCGGCAAACCTCTTTCTGCCTGCACGAATCAGGAGCTGTATCTTGCTCTGCTGGAACTTGTCCGGCGCAAGAGTGCTGACCGTGTGCAGCCGGTCAAGGGCCGCAAGCTGTATTATATCAGCGCCGAATTTCTCATCGGCAAGCTGCTGTCCAACAACCTCATCAATCTGGGTTTGTACGACGAAGCCCGCGACGCGCTGGCTGCTGCCGGAAAGCGCCTTTCCGATATTGAAGAGGTTGAGCCGGAACCTTCTCTGGGCAACGGTGGTCTGGGTCGTCTGGCCGCCTGCTTTCTTGACTCGCTGGCCACGCTGAACCTGCCCGGCGACGGTGTGGGTCTGCGGTATCACTTCGGCCTGTTCCGGCAGTCTTTTGAGGACGGCGTGCAGAACGAAAAGCCCGACCCGTGGCTGACCGCCCACAGCTGGGCGGAAAAGACCGACATCACCTATCCGGTAGAGCTGGCCGGCAAAGAGTACACCGCCCGGCTGTACAAGCTGGCGGTCACCGGCTACGAGGGCCGCACCAACACCCTGAACCTGTTTGACCTTGACACCATCGATGAGAGCATCGTCCACGACGGCATCGCCTTCGACAAAACTGCCATCGACAAGAACCTGACGTTGTTCCTCTACCCGGACGATTCCGACGAAGCAGGCCGCCGTCTGCGGGTCTACCAGCAGTATCTGATGGTCTCTGCCGGTGCGCAGCTCATTCTGGCCGAGTGCGCCGCACGGGGCTGCAACTACCACGACCTGGCCGATTATGCCGCCATCCAGATCAACGACACGCACCCCAGCATGGTCATCCCGGAGCTGATCCGTCTGCTGGGTGAAAAAGGCATTGACTTTGACGAAGCTGTGGAGATCGTTACCAAGACCTGCGCCTACACCAACCACACCATTCTGGCCGAAGCACTGGAAAAGTGGCCCCGCGCCTATCTGGATGCGGTCGTGCCGCAGCTGATGCCTATCATTGAGAAGCTGGATGTGCTGGCACGCACCCGTACCGAGGACGAAGGTCTTGCCATCATCGACAAGGACGAGCGGGTGCACATGGCACACATGGATATCCACTTTACCCATTCCACCAACGGTGTGGCTGCCCTGCACACCGAGATCCTGAAAAATTCCGAGCTGCACGGTTTTTACGAGCTGTACCCGGGAAAGTTCAACAATAAGACCAACGGCATCACCTTCCGCCGCTGGCTGCTGGAATGCGACCCGGCCCTGACCGCAGAGCTGGAACAGCACATCGGCTCCGGCTTCCGCAAGGATGCTGCAGAGCTGGAAAAACTGCTGGCGTTTGCCGAAGATGAAACGGTTCTGAACGAGCTGACCGCCGTGAAGAAGGCCAACAAACAGGCGCTTGCCGACTGGCTGCTGCATACGCAGAATGTCACCGTGAATACTGATGCCGTGTTCGACATTCAGTCCAAACGTCTGCATGAGTACAAGCGTCAGCAACTGAACCTGCTCTATCTCATCCACCAGTATCACGAGATCAAGGCAGGTCATCTGCCCGCCGTGCCGCTGGTGAGCATCTTCGGCGCAAAGGCTGCGCCCGCCTACACGATTGCAAAAGACATTATCCACGCGCTGCTGGCCCTCTCCAAGGTCATTGCGGCAGACCCGGAAGTGTCCAAGTGGTTACAGGTCGTGTTCATCGAGAACTACAACGTTACCGCTGCCGAAAAGCTGATCCCGGCCTGTGACCTGTCTGAGCAGATCAGCCTTGCCTCCAAGGAGGCTTCCGGCACCGGCAACATGAAGTTTATGTTGAACGGTGCGCTGACCCTCGGCACCATGGACGGTGCCAACGTGGAGATCAGCCAGCAGGTTGGCGATGAGAATATCTATATCTTCGGCCAGACCTCCGATCAGGTCATCCACCGCTACGCCGCCGGGGATTACTGCGCGGCCCAGTGGTACGAGGGCGATGCCAACATCCGCCGCGCCATCGACTTCCTCACCGGGTCGGAGATGCTGGCCGCAGGCCATGCCGAGAACCTGACCCGCCTGCACGATGAGCTGATCCACAAAGACTGGTTCCAGACCCTGCCGGACTTCAACGCCTATGTGGTGCGCAAGGGGCAGGCCCTGAGCGATTACGCCTGCGACCCGCTGGGCTGGCGCAAGAAGTGCCTTGTGAACATCGCCAAGGCAGGCTTCTTCTCCAGTGACCGCACCATTGCCGAGTATGACCGCGACATCTGGCATCTGGGCGGCAAGTAAATCATTTCACGTTTTTCAATCATTTTTCCTTTTCTCCACAGCCAGAATGAGGTTTTCTCTCTGGCTGTGGAGTTTTTTTGTCACAGGCACTATACTTTTCACCAGCGCTCCCCACCGACTTGCCCATTTATCCGCTTTTTTGCAATTTGGAGCAGAGACACTTTGGTCAGATTGCTGTGTTTTTTTCCGGATTCTCCGACAGAACGCAGAAAATGCGGAAACCGCTTGAATCAGTCCGGTTTCCATATTAGAATGGAAACCAGAAAAATGAATTCAGTTTCCGAAGGAGGTGCTCGGATGCAGGACGATCTCAGCACGCTGGTGTGTGCACAGGCGATGCTGCTGTTCCGGGAGCAGGGGCTGCGGTTTACCATGCAGCAAGTGGCCCAGCAGCTGCACATCAGCAAAAAAACGATCTATGCCGTCTATCCTTCCAAAGAAAAGCTTTTGATGGATATGGTGGACCGCGCATTTGAAAAGATCCACCGCTGCAAGCAGGAAATTCTGGAAGGCGGCGGCACGCTGCAGGAAAAGCTCCGTGCCGTCATCATTGCGATGCCGGAGGAATACGCTGCGCTGGACCTGCAGCAGATGGAAGAACTGGACGAAAAATATCCGGCCGTCGCGGCCCGGGTGCGTTTTCAGCTGGAGACCGGCTGGGAGCCGACCATGGCTCTGTTGGAGCAGGCCATGCGGGAAGGCGTCATCCGGCCCGTATCCCTGCCGGTGCTGCGGCAGATGATCACCGCTTCGATGGAAAGCTTTCTGGCTGACCGCAGCCTTGCGGACAGCGGTGTGCAGTACACCGCCGTGCTGGAAGAAATGATCTCGATTTTACTGGAAGGAGTGCTGCCGCGATGATCGTACACAGTTTTTGCGACAACTGGGAATTTACAAGACACTGGACCGAAGCCTTCGGCAAGGGGCTTCCCGTCCCAAAGCAGCAGACCGTGCGCCTGCCGCACAACTGCCGGGAGCTGCCGCTCCATTATGCCGACCCCGCGGATTATGAGATGGTCTGCGGTTACCGC
>ERZ772892.2599-NODE-2599-length-14930-cov-16.696605_pt1 | contig 14930 bp, 10 predicted proteins | sample MGYA00512126_ERZ772892 | MGnify/ENA primary metagenome ERZ772892 (study PRJEB29015, sample SAMEA2737697) | human gut metagenome | biome: human gut; feature: human-associated habitat; material: faeces | place: China | collected 2012 ... | reverse complement strand
TCTGACTTATTATCTATAAAATATTGAGTAATAATCGGTTGTAAATACTATCCTTATTCCCCGATTGCAATATCCGTCAAATAGAAATGGCAGAAATTGCAAAAGAAGGTGGCGCTTTACATTGTTTAAGTTGGAATGTATATCTTCCAAAATCACATGTGAAAACGTAAATCACCACCTATGAGATATTTTGTCCCTCGGCAATTTTCGGTTATCTCGGGGGACAGATGGGGGACAAAATGGGTGATAATCTGCAAAAATCGAGGTTAAAAATCAAAAATCTGTAAAAATGGGCGCAATTCTTAATGATTGAAATTAAGCGATTTACGATCCATATTTGCAGATAGTATGCTTTTCTTTGCAAAAAATCACTTTCCCACGCAGAATCTACTTACCGATGCAACATGTAGATATAATTGATAATCAAAAACTTATATTTTAAACGGTAGAAAAGTATTTTTTAGACCATAATGGGTTGCTTTTGAACCTGAATTTACTGTTCCTACGTTTATTTTTCAACATAAAATTAGAACCATGGAAAATCTAAATTTTCTAACTGAAGTTCACCTGTTTTCTATCTATTTACAAAGGTACAAATAATACGTGAGTTTTTCGCCAAGTATGTCAACTAAATGCAAGAGAGTTTCGCGTATATTGTTTTACTGAACAAAGGGAAAAATTAAACTAATTCTTTTCCCTTTATTTGACTTTACTTTAATGAGCGTATATATTAGTACGTGGGTAAAGTAAAGTTAGCAAGCGAATAATTTGGTTTTATTTCATTATAAACGGAATAAATGTAGTTATTTTACAAAAACTGGCAGTATAATGTTGCGTTTTCTTGTTTTATTTGGTATTTTTGCAATCAAAGAAGAAATAGATTGATTATGATAGCAGAATTCACAGTAGAAAACTTCTACTCAATAAGGTCGACTCAAAAAATAAGCTTTGAACCTTCATCAGACAGTTTCATGTCGGATGAATATACTTATGAAGTTAAGGATGGTGTAAGATTACTTAAAGTAGGAATAATATATGGGGCAAATGCATCTGGTAAAAGCAATGTGCTGGGAGCTATAGAATTTTTCAAGATGCTGGTGTTAAGGGTGCCAAAAGGTCGTAATGATACAACTAGAGCAGTTCCCTTTTTATTAGACGAAACATCAAAGGCTAAAACGACAAAAATGTCTATGTCATTTTATGTGAACCAATTGAAGTATATTCTTAGCTTTGAACTTGATAAAAAGCGTATATATTCCGAAACATTAACTGTATATGAATCCATACGTCCTACAAAACTATATAGCCGTAGCTATGATCCTGATACAGATTCTTCAGTTATAGAATTTGGAACAAACCTGAAAATGGCAAAGAAAAATCAGGATGCCATAGCAGGAAACACCATAAACAATTGCAGTGTGCTTGCTGCTTTTGGAAACAGTAATGTAGAGAAGACTAAGCTAAATGATGTCTATGACTATTTTGCAAAGCAGGTAAAAGATGTTCTTGCTCCTGGAATGCTTTTGTCGGAATATGTGAAACGTCATTTGGATAAGGACAAGGATGGAAATTTGAAAAAATTTATATTGAACTTTTTAAAAGCTTCGGATTTTAATATTGAAGACGTTACTCTGCATGAAGAAGAGGAACTTATCACGCCTGAACTGGAACAACTAATTCAGAAAGCTCCTATTGATGATGATGCAAAATCAGAAATGTTGAAAAAAGGTAAAATCACAAATACCGAATTGACTTTCACTCATAGGGCTGGGAATGGTTCGTATGAATTATCTGAAGAGTATGAATCAAACGGTACTATGAGATTTTTAGGAATGGCTGTAATACTGAATTTCCTTTTAAAAAAGAACCAGTTTGTACCAATAGATGAAGTTGAAACAAGCATTCATTATGAATTGCTATCTTATTTCATAAAAGTATTCTTGGCTAATAGTAATCAGACTTCACAAATGCTATTGACTACTCACGACATTAACCTATTAAATGAGGAGTTTATACGCCGCGATACAATATGGTTTACGGATAAAGATGAACAGGGAGAAACAAATGTGGTTCGTCTTTCAGCTTTAGGACTACATAAGAATCTCTCTCCTTATAATGCATATAAACAAGGTAAATTAGTGAAACTGCCATTCTTGGGTAGCCAGTATTTTGATTTAAATGATTGATGCAAAGGAACGAACGGTAACAAAAAGTTTATAGATAGAACATTAAAATGATTAATTTACAATTATCCAATTGGAAGAGCATACTACAGGATATTTATTGTCCTGTAATAGGCTCTATATGGGTTGCTCCTAATGGTATTTGGGATAATCATTTTGCTCACAACAAGGACAAAGATGATTTTCATCCGTCTGTTGTTGGAAGAGTATTTGATGAAAACAAAAAATGCTGGATAATTCCAGGAACGTCCAAAGACTATAATAAGGGCACAAATGTCTTTAGGGTAAAGATCAATCCAAATGATCCCGATTGTCCTTACTCTTACTTCTTGATAAAACTTAGAATGACATATAATTCTAAGGATTTAACTAATTTGCAACGAGGTTGGAATGGAATAGACTCCTTAAGTGACAGCCAAATAGAAGAACTCAAATTACAAATCAAATTTAGCCTAGGAATCAATGTTTAAGGAAGAATATCTATTAGAGTTGCTCTCTGGAAAACTAACATCCAGAGGCTACGCAAACATACTTGGTACGATTACTTCGATGGTGAGGAAATACCAGTGGAAGAAAAGTATCATAGTATCGGATCATAATGACAATGATTGGCAAAGTGATGATATTAAGGAATTGAGTCACCAGTTCTTTGAGTGGATTATATCCAAAAATAAGATTAAGTATTTGTCAAAAGTGCCATTTGAATATTTGTCTTATTATTTTACACAAATGTTCATTTCTTTTGTTTCAAACAGAATTAAGGAAGAACAACAAAAGGTCGGTCTGAGTTTTCAAAAGTGTCAGGAACTTGTTCAAGAAATATGCCAAGAAGACTATGATGAAGAAACTCACGAACATAGTGCTTATGTTAAAAGTTCAATGTCCGATGGTAATAATTGGATAGATAAGTTAGATGATGTCATTAAGTATCTTGCTCATTATCCAATAAATGAAGATACTAAACATTTTAAGCCAATTGTTAAACTGGCAATAGAAGATATTCTTTTGTCGGCTGATGGTTATGTATCGGTTTCTTCTTTGGCTAAAGCTGTCTTTGAATTATTAGATCAGTCAGTCTTCAAGACAAATATGTCAGAAAATCAAATTGTTTATAATCAACTTGACGATGAGCAAACCAAAGCAATAAAGACAATAATCGAAGACGTAGGTCAAGTAGATTCACGTATATTCTTAGAGTACATATTTCAGAATACAGGTGGTATATCATTATCATCCATCGCTGATAAGTATAACCTTCCGAAAAGCTCTGTTCATCGCAAGATAGAAGATTTTAAGAAAAAAATTTTCTCTACTTATGTGCCTAATAATGAAGAGGAAGGTATTTCTTTCTTGCAAAATATTGCTTTAGCTTTGGACAAAATATCAGAAACGGGAGTATTACCATTATGACAAACGTAGAATATATGAACATCATAAATGATTTCCTCAAGAACCCGATAATTCCTGAGGTGAAAGAAGACATTATAGTATCAGATAAAGAATTGGCCAGCATTAACGACTTATTCGCTTCGAATGATGTGCCTGTCAATTATTTGCATCTACGTCCTAAAATCAAAGAGAATCAGATATGGACAATTAAAAGAAGTTATATGGATTACGAAGGAATACTCCAGTCGGCTGCTGCTCCTATTATGGTTTTATTGGTTTCTCAAGAAGAAATGATAGGAGAAGATGGAATGTTTGTTAGAGTATGTCCTATATCTCCATTTGTTGAAATGGCTTCTGAGAATGATCAAATTTGTGAAGAGGAATCAATAACAGGTTTTCCTTTCTTTATAGAGAGATGGAATGAGCAGCCAATTCTTACTGAAATTCTGGATAAATACGTAGGTGATTATTATTTGGATAGCTCTTCCAAAGACTGTAAGTTGACAAATGATCAAGAAGAATTCAGAGAAATAGAAATATCAAATGCTCGATTCTTAAACCATTCTGTGATTGCGTTTATGAATAATCTTGAAAGGTCTGAGAATTTTTCATTCTCTGTAGATGTTAACTATGAGGATTATTCTAAGACAAAACACATGCCTCAAATGAATGTCCTTAAGCCAAGATTGATTCCTCTTAATGGACATGAAGAATATGCGATGGCTGCCAGAACCAATAATATTGTTTCTGAGAATGATTGCATTGAGTTCAATTATGAGCATATGCCTTTCTCTATTGAGGTCAGGAAAAAGAAAGCAGAGTTCATTTTAACTATTATTCCAAAAGTAGAAGTAGTACTGCGAAATCTAGAAAACAAACAAATAGAAGGTACCTTAAATTCTGAGAGAATAGTATATGGAGGTTTGCGAAAAGGTTTATACCAAATAGAATCTCCACTTCTGAATAAAACGATAACAATTAGATTAAAGTAATAATATGGCAGGAACTTACATCCCACTCATAAAAAGAACTAAATGGGTTGATCTTAGTAACGAACATAAAAAACTAAGAGAAACTGTAGAGTCTGATCTAAAAGAAGGCTGTAACAAAGGCAATATCCAACCAATAATGTTACAGGGGGCTTTTGGTATTGGTAAATCAACAACATTATACTATCTATTCCATTACGGTTGGGAAGTGCTAAAAACGCCTACCTTCTACATGCCTTTGGCTAAGATTGTTGATGCTGTAAAGAAGGAAGCAGAGTCATTGGAATCTGGTAAGGTTCAAAATAACCAACTTAGCAGAATTATCAATAGTATCATTAAAGAGCAGATCGACAAATTGAGAAACTCTAATTGGAATGATATAAACGATATTGATTTCCCTGATTTTAAGTCTGGTGATGATTCTGAGAATCCAAGCTTAAACCAGTATTTGGAAGATTTCATTCCTGTCACATTGGATTCAAATGATACCAAAGAATCAGAAATTAGCAAACTTGTTTTTTCCGAAGAAGTTATCCGCCGAGCATTAGAAAGCACTACACCTCCTATACTCCTTGTGGATGAATTTGAGTCAAAATTCTATGAACTCAAACGTTATGTTGAATCATCTGGGGGTGGTATCCTTCGTGAATTGTTTGATCAAGTTGTTCAGACAAAACCTTTCTTATTAGTTATTGGCAATGGACCAGCTTCTGGCTATGAAGTAGCAAAAGAAAAGGGAACAGATGGAAATAATGATAGCGAAACAGCTGCTAATAGAAGACTGAAGACAATTCAGATTCCATTTCCAACGGTAGCCTTACTTAAACGTAAGTTTATGAAGGAGTGCGCTAATGGATATGTGAATTTTATATGGTGGATGTCTCGTTGTCGTCCAGGTCATATACAGAAATTGTGGGATGCCATTGATTATAGTATTTATAAGGAATATGATGCAACAGAATTCCTTGTAAAGGACATTTTCAATGAGCCAATAGATGAAAGTGGTGAAGAAGTAAAATACCTAAAGGTTTCTTATTTCAATCAAATGAATAGTTACATTCGTCCGATTGTTGGTAGACTTTTACTAGATTTTGAACCACAATCCATTAAGATTGAGGATTCATACAGAGAGGCAATGAAGGATAGTGCAGAAGATTTCTTCTGTACAGATGAGTTAGTATCTGTAGTAAAAGAACTCAATCCTGCAATTAGTGATGATTTTTCTGCATATCTTGAAAAGTGTAAAGAACAAGGGAAATACACAAGCGTTGATTATATAAGAAACGTTGGTAAGTATTTTAGCTATATTCTCTCTGCTTGTTCTAATTCTGACGGTAAAATTGCTTTTTCAACTGCATGCAGAAATAACAAAGAGAAAGCACTTGCTACAACTTTCTTGATTCCATTACTAGAGTTAACATACGACTTTATTAGTCAGTATGAGGATAATGAGGACCAGGTAACACGAGAGACAAAAGATTTTATCTTAGATTCTATCAAATTTATTGAATCTTCTGTCGAAGAGGAAACAATTGATGATAACTTTGAGAATCTTAATAGTATTTTTGAAACTTGCAAAATTAAATCAGGAAATGAGATTTATATGCAGTATTCATTACGTGCCATTAGGGAAATCATTGAACAGCCTATTGGTTCTCCGAAGTTGAAATATAAGGATATGAGTTTGGATAAAAAACTTGAATCCTCAAATTTCAGACAGAGTGTCCTTTTGACTTCTCATAGTAGTGACAATACAATTATCTTTGTACCTATTTTAGAGGATGAACCTTTAAAAAAGTATATCCTCAGGCTTAAAGACTATATCAAATCACAAAAGAATGACTTGCATACCAATGCAAGTAAAACTATTAGAATAGTATATCTCCAAGAACATGAATATATAAGCCAACTGAAAGAAGAAGTATGTAAGGATGGTTCAGGTAACCTTCTGCCAATCTGTAAAATGAAAAAGTTGGTTTTTGAGGATTACAATCACTATCAGTTCAATTTTGGGGGACAAATAGCAGATTTTATTGACTCTGTGGCAAAAATTGTCATAGTAGCTGGATCTTGCAATGATATTGTTTTGATTGACGACAATCGTACATACGACTTCCATACAGCCATTGACGTTATTAAAAATAGAGAATGGACAAAGCAAAAGGAGGCTATTAGAACAATTGAACACTATTCCAGACTTGTATTGGAAGGGGATAGTTGTGTTATTAACACAATTTCTCTTGCGCAGAAAAAAGACCATGAGTCAGCAATGGAAAACCTAATCTGCGAAAAAAGGGATTATGAAGACAATATCCTTTGGGATTTTACCAGTCTTGAATCTGCAGATATAACTGATACAAAAAGTAAGTATCTTGCAATGTACTATATATTGGAGAATGCAAAGAAGCCTACATCAAGTTATCAATCATTATTAAAGATCCTTCAAGAAGTAGGAAACTTTAGAAATGCTTTGTATCTGCCCCCAATTGAAGATAGGATTAACGAATCCTTATTCTTTGATCAAATATTAAATATTTTATCAAGAGAAACTGCCAGTAAATTGATGAGTTCTTATGATAATGAAGACTACATCATTAAACATCTGTGTTCTTTCACAGCTATGATGAATAATGAGAGATCTGTAAGTAAGTTGGACGAACTGCTGATTTTTATGAAGGATTCTCTAAATGATCATTGGATAGCTTCATATAATAATGATATGTCTTATGGATTTAGCAAGGGGCGTACATTGATAAAATTGCTATATCTTAAAGCGTATATCGAAAAGATTGATTTCTCTTTGTTGCGTAGTCAGTTGAATACAAGAATTGAAGAAAAGCAAACAGAGCTTATTTCAACAATATCGAATTCAACTCAACACATAGCAGCTATAACAGATTTGTTGTATTCTAAGAATTATGCGAAAGCGAATCCAGAGAAAATGCCTTTCCAAGGATATGTATCTGAATTACAATTGGTATCTAGATTACTGTCAAACTGTAAGAGAATCGTATTAGAAGACAAGGATGGTGTATCAATATTTGCAATAATTTCATCAATCGTATGGAGAATCTCAAATATAGTTTCACAAGCCAAAGTTGTTGAACATCAAATTAATGGTATTTTGATATCCTTAAAGAATAAGAAGGAACTTATCGAAAAAGAATATCAGTTACCTATCAATACAATATATCAGGATTCATTGACATCAAAACTTATTAACCTTTCTGATCTTAAGCCTAATGGTCAGCCACAAAGATATGATGGTGATTGGTGTTGGACACAGTATGCTAGATATTTGACGCCAAGATCTGAAGTTCAAAATGTCATTGATGCAAAATTGCATCCTGCAAAAGAAACTTCAATTGACGAGTCTGATATTCATAAGTTCAAGGCCTTTCTTCAAACAAGTTTGACTAATTCTACATATAAAGTTCGAATGGACGAAACCTTAAAGTTCTGTAAAGATTGTCAGGCAGAAGCATTGAGTTATACCAAGGTTTATGAATATATCAAAGATTTATTAAAAGAGTAACCATATGAATATTGATAAAATTACAAAGCAATACAATAAGGCTCTTGAGATAAAAAAGGGTGATAAATATGCCGAAACTCTTAAATTAGAGCTTAGCAAGCAAGAGTGGCAAGATGAGCTTAACGCAATTGAGGAAAGGATTTCAAACATCCTTACCAAAAAAGATTTTGAAAAATGCACAAAGCAACTTGAACAGTTATTTGATTCTTTGTATGAAAAAATGACAGCTCCAGGGTTAGATGCATTTGTGTCATGGGTTGAGGAACATACAAAGAATAACGAAAATAATATTGCTAAATTGCGAGATTTCCTAAAAGGTAATTATGAAACATATTCTTCTAGAATTGATTCAATATTAAGTACACTTGAAAACATTTCTTTTGATGATGACAAGTGTATATTTGATAAAATCATCTCTGAATTTAATAAAAAGTTGAAATCAGATGTCTCAGCATTTGTTAATAAGCCAGATGAATTTGAGAATAATATTGATGGATTCTTGACAGATTTAGAGGATGAATTTGTTGGTTTAGCAGACATTTCTGAATTGGCTTATACAAAGGTAGAAGATCTATATACGGAAGAACAAAAGAATGATGAGACAATATCATTCTATTCCGAAATAATTAAGCAGTCTATAAAAAATGGACAGAATCTTACAGCACTTAATGAGTCCGAAAATAAGTCAAAACTATACTTGCGAGTAAGAAACAGAATCGCATCTATTAAGAAAGTAATAACCATACTTTCTGATACTGGCATCTCAAGTAATTCGGATGATACACTTAAGCAACTTTTCAAGAAGTTCGATGACACCATGTTGGCAACAAAAGGAGATGTAGCTGAATGCTTGAATAATTTTATTGAGAATACTTGGAATGATATTGAAGCCAAGTACATTGACATAAAAGAATTCTATGCAGAAGATGAATTGTCGTTTAATAAAACTTGGGATGGATTCGAAAAAGAAGGTGAGATAGATCTGCTCATAAAGAATTACAAGACAGTAAGAAACGCTAATGTACTACCACAGATACTTACTGTGAAATTTGAGGAAATCGTTCCAAAACTAAACAAATGTCATAATGAAATTGCAAAGCTCCATAGTTCAGAAATAAAGATTTTTGAAGAAGTAAAAGACTGCTTTGATGAATTCTTGGCAAACTATAACAAGACCAAAAAAGCTATGTTGGAAAAGATTGCAAAAACTCATCCAGAATTACAAAATGATATTGACTCAATATATGATTCTGAAAATGGAACTCTGGCAACAATTGTGAATGGTTTAGGGCCACTCTCTGATTTTATGAATTCTATTTCTGATGAAACTTTAGATACAATGCTTGAGGATAAGAATAAAACTCAGCAGATATTTGAAGACATCATGAAAAAATCTGGATTGGAAACAGAGATAAACTGGCTTCAACAAAAAGAGTCTTTAGAGTTAACGCCATCTGATTTAGATCATGACTATCTCCGAAAACTATTGGAGAGTGGACTTATTAAATTATCATATACAAAAGAATACTAATAATGACAAATATTGATATAATTCAGGCATTGGATAACATACGAATAAACAATTTGTATGTGCACAATTCAGAACTTGAAGGTGCAAAGTTCTCGAACGAGAAGTTGAAAGATCGAAAAGTGTATTTGGTAGAAACGCTTGCTGTAATCAATGCACTTGTTGAGCGTGGCACAATGATGTTGTATGGAGGACATGGCGGAGGAAAAACCACCTTGTCTAAGTATTTAGGTCAGTTGTTTTGCCATCTTACCAAGGAAAAGATTGAAGATTGTATATTGAGAGGACATCCACAATTGACAGAAGAAAAAATCCTTGGTAGTTTAGATTTTGCTCAAATGACAGGAAACAAACCACTTGATAATGGTAAGTTGTCAGTGGTCTGGAACGAATTTGTCACATCAAGATGGAAAATCATTGATGAGATAAATCGTTTATCTCCATACGCACAAAATATTCTATTGTCATTGCTCGCAGAAGGGTCAGTAAAATATCATGATCAGAGTATGATTGTTCCTGCTTTCACCCTGTTTGCAACCTTGAACCCAAAGGACAATGCGAACACAGAATTGTCTTTGCCATTCAAGGATAGATTTGCTCTTGCACTTCCGATAACCATGCCTGATTATGACAGTTTCAGTACTATTGGAAAACGAGATAAATCATCTTATAATGATCGTATTGAGGAATATCTTCAGGATGTTAATCTAGAAGAACTTCAAGAAATTGTTAAGAATATTCCATATACAGAAGAAGCCGAATTGTTTATCAACTACATAATTGCTTCATATCGCCTATGTGAAAGAGCCTCTAAAGAGTCTAATGATAACTTGTCTGTTGACAAGAGTCTTTGTGAGAATTGTCATATGTGTGCACCAGAAAAGGTGTGCTCAAAAATCAAGTTACCACTAAGCGTCAGAGTAAAAGAAGACCTGTACAGATATGGAAAAGCTCTTGCATGGTTCCTTGGAGACAGAGAAGTCAATGTAAATCATATTGAGGTTTTAGCCCCATATATGATTTGGCATAGAGCTGTTCTGAGCAAAAAGTATGTGTCAACTTTAACTGAACATTGGAAAAATACAAATTCAGGGAAGCAAACATCCATTTTTATAACAAATATTGATTTAGATGGAACTCGAAATATCATACAAATGATCAAAAATGAGTTTGATGGTATTAAAGATCTTCTTATGGGTTTTGAAAGAGTTAAGACAGGAACACTTTCAGTTCCAGAATTCAATGAGTATCTTAAAGAAATAAGAGACTCGTCATATAATTCTCTTGTAATATCTGCAGAGATTGTTCCAGTCTTAAATGAAAAATATGCTCCAGTTTATGATAAGATTGTGTCCTATAACAACCAGATAGATAACTCAAAAGGTGACATTTCGAAGCTTAAGGCTATAAAATCAGAATTAGCATTTAGATATGATATTCCCAATCGACAGTACATTTCAGAGCGAGTTAACCGTTATATCAAAAAGATAGAAATAAAGGAATATACATTTAAGCTCGAAAAAGATTCAATAATATCGAATCCTCAACTGTCATCTCTTATTCAAGCGGTTATTCCTGGTACCGATCTTGCAAATGGTGACATACAAAAAGTAAAACCATTTAAGTTGTTGGATATTACACGAGATGCATGCGACTTGTCAGTTAAGAGATTGAAAAAATATATCTTTACCTACCAAGGGGACGAAGATTCTGAATTATTCAAATACTTACAAGCAAACAATGTCAATTGATATTGAAACATATAGATTGAAAGCCCAAGAAGCAATTGAGTATGTATTCGTCAAGGAGTATCACAATTCCTTGGGGATTCCTATGCCTATTGTCAAAATGCTTTTGCCGGATGATGCTAATTATTCAACTGGGCAATACTATATTACTATAGATAAGACTTGGCAGATTCATCTTAATTTCGGAAAACTTCCTATAAGTTATCATGAGTTTCAGAATGAAGTAAAAGTACTTACAAGACATGAAATAGAGCACTATATGTGTTGCCCATTTGATGTAATTACTCATTTTAGAATGCTAAAAAGAATTAGAGATGTTTATTATAAGCATTTCTCTCATCTTGGTATAAATATCGAGTATGCGTGTGGAGCAATTTCAAATCAAGCAGCTGATATTATTGTTGATACAAAAAACTATTATAGACATAGTAAAGAAACTTTGAAGAGTGAAATCGATTGGATAAAAATAGGTGCAAATATCAGTGCTTGTCCAAGGCATTGCAAATTAATGTTTCTAACAAAAGAGGCAATTTGGAAAGAAGATCTTGGTATAAATGAAACTGATCCTGAATTTTTAAAAATTGTCCATCAATTAGCTGATTCATTCACGAAAAACGGCATAGAAGATAAATCGTCATTTTTAGATAAAGTTGAAGAATATGCAGAAATATTCTTTAAACTATATGTTGAAGACCAAAAGAATCCCCAGCAGAGTAGTCAACAGGGATCCCAGCAACAGAGCGGTCAGCAGGGACCTCAGCAACAGAGCGGTCAACAGGGATCCCAGCAACAGAGCGGTCAGCAGGGACCTCAGCAACAGGGCGGTCAACAGGGATCCCAGCAACAGAGTAGTCAACAAGGATCTCAGCAACAGAGCGGTCAACAAGGATCCCAGCAACAGAGCGGTCAGCAGGGACCTCAGCAACAGGGCGGTCAACAGGGATCCCAGCAACAGAGCGGTCAGCAGGGACCTCAGCAACAGGGCGGTCAACAGGGATCCCAGCAACAGAGCGGTCAGCAGGGATCCCAGCAACAGAGCGGTCAATGGGGTGTTGGTAGACCTAAAGATGGCGATGAACACGGAAATGCTTTTGTTTTTGCGGATCCTGATAAAGTCAAAGAAGCAATAGAAGTACTCGCAGAAGAAACCTCTGTAGAAGAGTTCATCGACCTATTAGCAATTGCTGGTATTATAGGTATGTCTGATAAGCAGAAGGGAGTTCTTTGGTTTAATGTTCAAAGTGCTAATATCATACCAATTGTTGAATTTTCGAATACAGGAAACAAGTCTTCATATACATATCCCTCTGTATGGAGAATTGGTGACCCAATAGAGGAGTTGGATTTAATGTTAACATATATGACATCTCCACGACTTATTCCTGGAATGACTACAAAAAAGTGGGAATATGTATCTAATGATGATAATGGTACTGAAAGCAAACAAATGGATTTGTTGTTGGTCGTTGATACATCCGGTAGTATGGGGTCTGTGATGAAGGAATCTGCTAATATGCATCAGGCTGTTCTTGCATCATATGGTATTTTATCATACTTTGAATCAACAAAAAGCAAGGTTGCATTTATAGGATTTAGTGATAAAATTGATGCATACGTTGATTGGAGTGATAAATATGATGACGTAAGGGAGCGTCTATTAACAAATGGTCACGGTGGAACTAAGTTTCCAATTTCAAGAATTAAATCAACGTTAGACGTAAGATCTAGAGATCTAGTTACCGTGTTGATTACAGATGGTGACTTAGGCAATATCAATGAATCTGTAAGCTATTTCCGTGATTATTTGAATGATGATAATAAGTTATATATATTTTTACTTGGTGGTTCAAAATCTCTACATAGCTATGAACCATTAAAGAATATTGGCGCTAAAATTTATAATGCAAATAATGCAAACGAATTTTGCGATATGGTTCTAACCGATATGGAATAAGAGGTAAGTATATGAAACAGATAGAACTCGTCGTTGGTGGCATAACCAAGCTGGCAGTTGATGCAATCGTTAATGCAGCTAACCGCTCGTTGTTAGATGGTGGATGAGTGGATGTATTCATCGTGCTGCAGGTCGCGAACTCTTGAAGGAGTGTATGACTCTTGCGGTTGCGAGACTGGTCAGAGTAAGATAACAGGGGCATATAACTTGCCTTGCAAGTATGTAATCCATACCGTCGGACCTGTTTTTATGGTAATGGTGACGAGTCTCAGTTGCTGGTTTCATGCTATAAGACTGCACTTGACATTGCTAAGGAAAAGAACATTAAGAGTATCGCTTTCCCTTGTATTAGTACTGGTGTGTATGGCTATCCAAAGGCAGAGGCTGCTTAGATTGCGTTGAAGGCAATCCATGAGAGTGACTTCGATGGTAAAGTAATCATCTGTTGTTTCTGTGAGTCAGATGCTACATATTATAAAATATAAAGGGGAATCGTTATGTTCGATAAACTCTAAACATTTAAATAAATAGTAGGTCAATACGTTATATATAAAATGGAAGTACTAGACATTCACCAACTGATAGGCGGGGTAACAAAATATGATAAGAAGGTGGCTCTGGAGGTGAAGAAACCGAAAAGTTGGTGCAAGAGTGTGAGCACCTTTGCCAATGGTATTGGTGGCAGACTCATTTGGGGTATTGCTAATGATAAAACTATCGGTCGGTCTTGATGACGTAAAAGATGATGCGGAGAAGATCAACGAAGCTATCAAGTCTCACATTGATCCAATACCTGATTCAACCTCTCGTTCGCAAAGGCTGAAGACAAGGAGTTCGTTGTACTCACAGTGATGCCTGGTGCTCAGATATCTTATTATAACATAGATGATGGACCGATGTAGGCATTTGTTCGTGTTGGTAACTAGAGTGTAGTAGCTAGTATATTGAAGCACAAAGAACTGGTGCTGAAGGGTAGTAACATGTCGTATGAGCCTTGTGTATTGTTGGAAGTTCGTGGATATGGTATTTACCGTGCTTCGTGCCACATACTTTAAGCGCACTAAACGTTTGTTTGAGAATAGCGACTATGAATCATTCGGCATTATCAACGAGAAGTGTGAACTGATTAATACTGGTGCTCTGCTCGCAGACTATCCTCCTGTTCGCCACTCACATTTGTTCTGTACTCGCTGGAATGAACTTGATAAGGCTAATGGTATGGTGGTTAATTTTTGAATAGAATTATCATTGAAAGGTATTTTACCAAAATAAATTGAACAATATTAGCTTTTCACATTGAATTTTGATATATTTGCATTAAACTACAAATTATTTCAATTATGAAGCAATTGAATAGGATTAAAATAGTCCTTGTTGAAAAGAATAAAACGGCTAAATGGCTCTCTGAGCAAGTTGGTAGGAATGTGACATCTGTTTCTCGTTGGTGTACTAATGCTTCACAACCAGATTTGGAAACATTATTTCGCATAGCGGAACTTTTGGATGTTGATGTAAGAGAATTGCTTCATGTAGAAAAGGATAAATCTAAATAACGTGAGTTCGACGAATTCAAAACAAAGCAAGCTGTGTGTCAAATGTACGTT
>ERZ772892.2584-NODE-2584-length-15016-cov-3.129136_pt1 | contig 15016 bp, 10 predicted proteins | sample MGYA00512126_ERZ772892 | MGnify/ENA primary metagenome ERZ772892 (study PRJEB29015, sample SAMEA2737697) | human gut metagenome | biome: human gut; feature: human-associated habitat; material: faeces | place: China | collected 2012 ... | reverse complement strand
GAGTTAATTATACATAATTCATCAATAAAAGCAATAAAAAAACAGTGAAATTTTTAAAAAATGATAATAATTTAACAGTTATGAAGGAGAAATGACAAAGCCTACTTATTAATATAGAAGAAAAGAAAAAAATAATCTACAGGATCACAGCTTCCTGTAGATTATTATGAAATAAATGATTTCTGCGATAGATGTGATGATCCATGAGAAGAGATACAGAAGGAATAATGCCGGAATTGTATGAATCCAGGCAAAAATGGTGTAGATCCAGACAATACGGAAAACACAGGATCCCAGAATGATAATGATCGTAGGAATGACGGTTTTTCCAAGACCGCGGGATGCTGCAATTGTGCAGTCCATAAAAGCGGACACACAATATGAAAAGGCCATGATCTTAATTCTCTGCATGCCGGCATCAATAACCGCTGCGTCTGTGGCGAACAGAGACATGAACTGATGACCAAAAATAAAGAGCAGAAGACCAAGGATCAAGCCTGTTGTAAATGAATAAAACAGACTGATGAAATAGCTTTTGAGCACACGCTTTTTGTTTCTGGCACCGTAGTTCTGACTCATAAAGCTGGAACATCCGGTATAGAACGCATACATGACATTAAAAATCAGTGTGTCAGCGTTTGTAGCCGCAGTACTTCCGGAAACCATGACAGTATCGAAAGAATTAACACCGGTCTGTACAAACATTATTTCCGCAGGGGACTCAAAAGACGGTCCGGTGAGCTGGAGATAAACGCCATGGCGGAGGGTTATGTCAAGATCTTCTGCTGCACCTGAGATGATATCCCTGAGCTTTTTGTTATATATCTCGCTCATATCAGGAAATCTTGTTCCAAGCTCGTCGATATTCTTGCCAATAAGAGGATTAGGAACAAAGCTTGAGATATGGTCTGTTATAAGCATGAAGTCGCCTGCCTTGAAGCCTGCGTTCACTCCGCCCGATGCGTTTGTAAGGAAAAGCACCTTTGCGCCCAACATTCTCATAAGTCTTGCAGGAAGCACAACGTCCTCCATTGCATAGCCCTCATAATAATGCACTCTGCCCTGCATTATAACAACAGGCACTTCGCCAACATACCCGAAAACGAACTGACCCTTATGACCCTCTACCGTTGATGTAGGGAAGCCCTCTATATCCTTATAGCTGAGGGTGTATTTCACGTCTATGGAATTTGCATAATCGCCAAGACCTGAGCCAAGCACAAGGGCTACCTTTGGCTCAAAGTCTATTTTGCTTTTTACGCACTCATAACATTTTGTAAGCTTTTCATAAGCTGTCATAAAATTTCCTCCTATCAATCCTCACCAAGCTTCAACGCCTGACTTATCTTTATCTTCTTTATAAGTTTGCCAAGCACCACAAAGGCTGTGAGCAGCATTACTCCTATAACTGCATAAAGCTTCAGATAGTCGCTGCGTTCAGGTATCACTGCAAACGGCGGCACTGACTGGCTTGCGTCGAATATGCTCTGGAACAGCGGTACGAAAAGGTCGCTCGTTACGCCACCGATAAAGATAGCGGCGAATATTGCAACGCCTGACACCAAAAGCTGTTCATAGACTATCATCATTATTATCTCTCTGAACTTCATTCCCATTGCTCTTAGGATACCAAACTGCAAAGTCCTGCTCTTTATGGAGAGTATCCAATAGATAAGGAAACCTATTATGCACATCACCATGATGATGATAAAGCCGAGAGTGAGAGCGCCGTTCATGCCCTGGAGCATAGGGTCGTTTTTCTTTTCTATGGTCTGCTGGCTTGCAGATTCAAGGGTGAGGGGTTTAATGCCTGCTTTATCTATTGAGTCATAAAACTCCTGAACGGAAGCTCCGTCTTTGAGCTTGAACCATACCTCATAAGGCTCCATGCTTGTCTGAACGTTCACATAATCGTAGTTCATAACGGCAAAGTCCATATAACCGCCGTTTTTCGCCTCTTTATAAGGGCTTAGTCCCGGCCAGTAGTCAACAAAGGCAAGGACGGTCACTTCAAATGACTCGTTTCCGCCCCACTTACACTCTACAGTATCACCAAGCTCCAGACCGTAGCTCTTGAAGCTTGAAGAGAGGATAACTCCCGGGGTGTACTCTGCGAGGGCGTTCAGGTAGTTATTTAACTGAACAGGCAGAAGTCTGTCCTCAAATTTGCAGACCTTTGAGAAATCGCTTGGCACTATGGTCATAAGCTGGACATTGCTTGTTGAGCTTTTGCCTGAGCTTGTGTCAACGCTTTGGTCAAGGAAATCGTCACGGGTCTTTTCCTCATCGTCAGACTTTGTCTGCTGTCTTGGAACGTTCATTTTGTTTGAAGATATGGTCACGTCGTCTTTTCTGAAAACCTTTGTGACATTTTCCACTCCTGCGAGCTTTTCAAATCGCTCAAAAACAGGCTCTACATACTGTATGGTAGTTTCTGTATCTTCTTCGTCGCTTTCCTCGGAAGTCTGCTTTGTGTCTGATTGAGCTGTCTGAAATGCGCTTTGAGGAGTGGACTGCTGTGCAGATTCTATTTTACTGCTATACCACTGCTCTGTAAGAACAGCGTCGCAGCCAACCCCATAGGCAACGCTTTCCTCGGCATTTCTGTTCAAGGCTCTTGCGGTATTTGCAAAGAACACGCCCAATGATACAGTAAGAACAAGGAACAGCATCAAAAATCTTTCCCTGCCCGTTGAGGAGCGACCGATATTAGTCAGTGAAACATACTGTGCAGGCGACCACACTCTTCTGCCTATTCTTGCGAGAAGCCTTATTATATAAGGATATATCCTTATAAGAAACAGACCAAGGCCAAGTATAAAGGCAGTGGAAGCCACGAACATTATAGGGTTTACTGTTGCAGTGGTGTCTGTTACACCCTCTGCAACAAGCTTTTCCTGAGTTTTGTTGTAATAATAAAGCCAGCCAACTGAACCGCCCACAAGGATAAAATCAAGGCAGACCTTTTCCCACAGAGCGTGCTTTTTCTTTTTGGCTTTTGACTGCTTATGCTCAACAATAGTTGTTTTTGTGGCAGGAACGATCGGTATCATAGTTGTGACAAAGAACACTGCCACGGCTATAGCCGCATAGACGACAGCTTCTATTGTCATATGAACAGGGAGCGAACGCCTGTTGACAAACTCCAAGAATCCGTTTGACGCACCAAGTACCTTGCAAAGTCCAAGACCTGCGAATGGTCCTATTATAACGGTCAGAACGCCCAGTACGAGAGATTCCAGAGCATAAATGCCCATTATCTGCAAGCGGCTTGCTCCACGGCTTTTGAACACCGCTATCTCGTTACGTTCCTGCTCAACGTTGAGCTGCGACACCATAAAGAGATAGAATATTATCATAAGTATGACAGGTATCTGCAAAAGCCACAAAACAAGCTGGAGCTGTGATGAACGGCTCTCATAGTCCTTGAGGATATCTGAGGCAGGCATCGAAAAGCCTATGGAATTTTCACCAAAATAGGTCTTTTGCTTTGCTATCATTTCGTTTGTGCTTGCAAGGTCAGTCATATCCATGGAAGCATAATCCACCGCATAGTTATGGACAGCCTTTGTGATATTCACAACGCCAGTATCAACGCAATCCCCGAGCATTGTGTCATAATCTGTAAAGACAACGGCTGTATACTGAGAATCAAGACCCTCTGCCCAATATGCGTCATTTTCGTCCTTAACGTCAAAAACGCCCACGATCTCTATTTTTATTGACTTGTTATCATCAAACACGTCGGCTATCTCATATACTGTGTTTATAGCAAGCTCTGTGCTTTTCATGGCTTTTTCTGTGGCAACGCACTCGTAAACGCCGTCTGAACGCTTGCCTGCAGTGAACATTCTGCCCTGCTTTATGCTGATATGGTCGGAAATATCCGTCATACCGCCGAGAGTGAATCTTGCCTGCGAATTGCCATCTGAAACGGCAAGTGAACGCACATAGAGATACTCGTCACTTATATACTTCTTATCAAGCTTTTCAGGCAGACCAAGCTCCTTGAACTTAGCCTCCACTTTGTTATTATAATTCTCAACAGCTTTCTGCTGATCACTGCCTGAGATATCCATTTTCAATCCATAGCTGGTATTATACGCACCTGGATAGATCTCATATTCTGTCTGGAACGACTCAAGATCCTTTACAAGCATTCTTTGCAGAGAAGCGTTCATATAAATAGGGATAGTGCTCATCATGGCAGACGCCATAACAAAGCCTATCAGCAGGCAAAGCACCATCCATTTGGTGTTTCGCATTTTACGGAACAATAAGGTGAACATAAGCTTATCCTTTCAAACCTATCTGATAACAATTTCGTCGCCCTCTTTAAGACCCGATCTTATCTCGGTCTGAGAGCCTGTAGAAAGTCCTGTTTCCACTTCAACGGCAGTTTTTTCACCGTTTTTCAGCACATAAACTACCTTTGTGCCGTCAACCTTTTTTATCAGATTATTTGAGATAACGATAGCGTCCTTTACGCTGTCAAGGACAAGTATCGTATCTGCAAGCTGACCCACTGTTTCCGCAGGGGCGGTATCCTTGAAACGAACATAGATAGTATCCGCCTGATAATCTATACCTGTATCGTCAACATTATTGTGATCCTCATTCTGCTCAGCCTGATAATCAGCAAGCTTTTTAGGAGTCATAAAAACAACACCGTCATAATAATCCTCGCCTATCCTTATCTGCACTTCTGTGTCGATATCATACTGGGTGAGGTCGTCAGGCTGTATTGCAATATAAAGAGCCGAAGTATCTATAACAGTTGCGATAGTCTGACCCGGATTTACGTTGTCGCCTGCTCTTACGTCAGAGAGTGACGAAACAACACCGTCTATAGGTGATTTCAGGCTTGAATCCTCCTTCTGAGCCTGAAGCTTTTCAAGCTCTTTTTCAAGGAGCTGCACGTCAACATAAGCAGAGTCTATCTCTGCTTGGGAGCCGCCGCCCTCATAAATTATATCAACTTTAAGCTTTGCTTTTTCGAGATAAAGCTGTTTTTCTTCTATCTGATAGTCAAGGTCATATGTATCAAGGTCACAGATAACATCACCCTTTTTGACCTTATCGCCTGCTTTTACATAAAATTTTGACACTGTGCCGCTCTGCTTTTCATAAGAAAGAGTATACTGATTTTCCGCTGTGACGGTGCCCGTTGCGACTATCTTCTTTTCAAGGTCTTTTTTCTTTGCCGTCACTGTGGAATATGTAACATCACTTGCCTTCACGGTCGGCGCATCGAGGACTTCCTCCTCGTCAGGAAGCAGATAGCAACCCCCTGCGGAGAGGCACATTATCGCTGATACTGCGGCAGCAAAAAGCTTTTTTAAATCAACTTTTATATTCATGTTCAGACTCCTAACTGAATATTTTTAGAAACAACTTACCATGGGCAATAATACCCAAAGTAATTATATCAAAAAAAAAGTTTTTTTTCTATACACGATTATACTAAATTAACCTGACATTTCAAAGCAATATGCACAATTGCGTTGCTTTATATATGTACAAATTTAATAAGTCTTAAATATATGAACATAAAAAGAGCTTCACGCAAAAAAAGTCCCGCACCGAAGTGCAGAACTTTTGATAAGCTTATTTGCAAATTAGTTTGCAAGACCTGATCTTTCAACACCCTCGATAAAGTATCTCTGGAGAAATACATACATAATAAGGATAGGTGTGATAGAAAGCAGACAACCTGCTTCAAGCCATACGATTATCTGTCTTACAGATACCGCCTGACCGTCGAAGAGCTGCTGAGTCAGGTTTGTATTCAGGTTCTTCAGCATAAGAGCAACAGTGTCGTTCTGTGTGAAGAATGATGATGATACATAGTAGTCGTTCCAATACCAAACGATAGAGAACAGGAATACTGTCAGGAACGAAGACTTTGCGTTAGGACACATGATAACAAGGAATGTTTTCAGTGGGCTGCAGCCGTCGAGGTATGCAGCGTCTTCAAGCTCCTTAGGAAGTCCTCTGAAGAACTGACGGAAGATGAAGATAAACAGACCTGCACGGAGTCCGTTTGCAAACAATGCAGGAAGATACATTGTCCAACCGCTGTTGATAAGCGATGTTGATTTGCCAAGTGTGAATACCTTAGCGAGCCACTCTGGCTTGAAGTAAGCATACTGGAGGTAAAGTGGGATAGTTGTGATCTGTGGAGGTACGATGATCATAAGAACAACGATACCGAACAGGATTCCCTTACCTTTGAACTTAAATCTAGCGAAGCCGTAGCCTGTGATAGAGCAGGTGATAACCTGAAGGACAGAGGCCACGAGGTTAAGGATAACTGTGTTTACAACAGTATCTTCAAACTTCATTACTCCCCAAACGTCCTTGATGTTATCAAGTGTGAAGCTCTTAGGGATCCAAACTACTGATGGGTCGTTCATCTGCTCATTTGGTCTGAACGCAGTTGAAAGCATGAATATCAGTGGATAGAGGATTACGAAGCACAGACCAAACAGGATAAGGAACCTGAAGAACGGCCAAACCATTCCGATAGCTCTTCTTCTTCTGTTATAGCTGATCTGCTCAGGGGTGAGATATTTCTCAAGACCCTCCTCTTTCATCTTCTTATAACGGGCTTTAATAGCAGCCTTTCGTTCTTTTTCGAACTCTTTTTCTTCTTTTTTAGTTGCCACTTAAATCCCCCCTTATTCTACTTCATAGTAAACGAACTTATTAACAAGTGCTACGACAAGTGCAAGGAATACTGCTACGATAAGGAAGTATGCCCAAGCCATTGCCGCTGAGTAGCCATGCTCCCAGTTGCTTGCCTTGTTAAGAACGATCGTCATAACTTCGTTCTGTGGATCGACGAATGAGTCAACGATTGTATAAACCACGCTTGAAAGTATCATTGGGCTGATATAAGGAATTGTGACTTTCCAGAAGAACTCCCATGAAGTTGCACCCTCGATCTGGGCTGCTTCCTTAGCTGAGAGCGGTATACCCTGAAGTGCTGAAAGCACCAGAAGTATCTGGATACCTGAGTTCCATACAAGGTTCAGGATGTCGGTGGTCAGCGAGTTTATCATCATAGTGAGCTTATCACTGATGTTGTAGATACCGAGGAAGTTCAGCAACTGGTCAACGAGGTCAGCCTCGAACATTGAGCTGAACTGCTCAGATCCGCCTGCGTATCCGCCTGTGCTCATGTTACCGTTGATGATGTCGATAACAGGACCTGTAGCGATGATAACAGGGAGGAAGAATACTGATCTTGCGAATGTTCTTCCCTTGAATTTCTGATTAAGGATAACTGCGATAAAGATAGAGAATATGAGGATAAGAGGAGTTCTCAAAACCGTATTCTCGATCATTGCTACCAGAGCCTTGGAATAATCCTGATCCTTACGGAAAGCGTTTACATAGTTTTTCCAACCGATAAAGGACATTTTCATTCCGCCCTGAGTTACCTCAGTTTTGTTGAATGAGTAAATGAGAGATTCTATAAGAGGCAGGATAAAGAAGTAGATAGTACCCAGCGCCCAGATCGCTATAAATCCGTAGCCGTAAAGTCCTTTTCTTTTTTCATAAGAAAGTCTGTGCTTCTTTTCCTTCATCACAGGTGCAGGAGCGACTGCCTCAGCGGCAGGCTCTTCTGCGATTATCTCCTCTGTTGAAATTTCTTCTATAACAGCCTCAGCGTCATTTTCCTTTTCGACTGTATCTTCAAGATCCTCAGCCTTAACAGCCTCGATCTCTTCAGGAGTGTTTTTGATCTCTTCGCTCATTATTCTGTCAAACCTCCTTCTATACAATCTGCAAGGTCATAGACCTCTGTGCCTACGGTAGCTGTTGCGTTCTTCTTATCAACACTGATAACAACGTCTGAAGCTCCGTCCTTTGAATAAGTTGTGGTAAGAACGTTCTTGTCATCGCTCAGCTCATACTTTGTGATCGTATAATCTGAAACGCCTGAAAGTATGCTGCTTACCTTTTTGTACTGATTAGCTGCAAGATCTGTCCAGCCTGCATAGTTTGAATAATACAGGTCGTCATATTCTGTATCCTGAAGCGTATCAGCGTCAGCGTATGTCATATCATAGTGTATCTGTGAGCCTGAAGCCAGTGAAAGCAGGAATGTTTCATCTGAATTTGAGCTCTTATTGATAGGTGTTGAAGCGTAATCAACATATCCGTGAATGACCATCTGATAGAACGGGATATCGAAATCTGTTACGTTGAATCCACTGGAGTAAACAGGAACGTTTGAAACGTTTGTTACATATGGGAGAACGTAAGAGTTCGCACCGTCTGCGAATACTGTACTGATCTTCTCGCTCGCACTCTTATAGCCGTCAACGATAGTATTCATAGTCTTGCTTCTGCTTGAAGGCTCCTTCTTTGAATAGTCAGAAACAAGCTTTGTTGAATAATCACCGAAGCCGATAGAAGTGAGCTTTTCATCAGTATAGCTCTCGAGCATTTCTGTGAACACATTCGAGTACTTGTTTGGTGTGAGCAGAGCAGGTGAAACTCCCTTTTCTGCAACACCGAAGGCTGGGCTGTATGATGACTGTCTTGAATAAGCATTTGAAACTCTGATAGCTGTGCTTGTAAGAGTCATATATCCCCATGAACCACTGTCCATCTTGAAGTTGTTCATTGAAGGAACGATCTTCATATTATCGTCCTTTGAGATAAGCTTATCAAATGCGCTTGAGCCGCCAAGCTTGCCGGACGGAGATACCTCTGTGGATATCTTGTTCTTGATAGAGTCATTTGTCCAGTCGTTATAGTTGACAGTTATGTTGTCAACTCCGCCGTCCTTGAGGATATCAAGTATGTCGGAAGCCTGATCGAAGCCAGTGATCTCTGTTTTAAGATTGAATGGGATACCGAGAATAGAAGTATCCTTCATAACGCCGCCATAAAGGTCAACGTAAAGATCGCTCTTATTTGCCTGAGCCTTAGCTGTAAGACCTCTATTATTGATAAGGTAGTTTCTGTAGACCTCAGCGCAGTCGGCGTAGTTAAGATCCTCGCCGTTGTCTGAATCAACAGGATAATAACGAACTCCAAATCTCTCGGTCTTTATTCCGTTCTTCTCGAACACTGTGATCTTGTTTGAGTTATCACCGCTCATGAAGAATGAGTCTGAGCTTCTTGTTTCAAACTCGAAGTAACAAGTGTTGTAAGCCTGCTTTTCCTGTCCGCATACCTGAGCGTGAGCATAAACGTTTGACTCACCGTCAGAAGCAACGCAAACAAGTCCGGATGAACCGCTTACTGTTGCAAGGACCGGCATATAAGCCTGCTGAGTGGTTCTTGGAGCTGTTATTGGAACGGCTGTATAATCTCTGCCGAATACCTGCTGATTATAGTCAGCGTACTCGGTCTTGCCGTTGTTGTAGTTTATTACAGCACCGCTTCCGTCAGGAACTATCATATAGCCTGTTGCAGTTGAATCAGCAGCGCCGAAGTTAGGGCAGAACTCGATCTTTGTAAGCACCTTTCCGTCTACCTGAGAAGTGTTTTTCTCCTCGATCTCATCTGAATCGCAGTAAACATAGAGGTTATCGTCCTCAAGAACATAGTGTATCTTGAGCTTCACACCATCAGAAACGTAGTTATATGTAGCAACAACGCCGTCTGAATTTTTCTGCCATTTTACTTTTGCCTTGTTGGAGTAAACCGGAGCAGGGGACTCTGTTCTCTTTTCCTGTCTAAGGTCACCGACTCTGATAGCGGCACTTGCAGCGATCTGCTTTCTCTGGGCATTTTTCATTGCTGTGCCCTTAACTGTGTCGATAATTGTCTGGTCAGCCTGAACATTTATAGGCGAAGTCCACCAATACTTACCTGAAGCTTTTACATAAAGACAAAGTCTTTCGTTTTCTTCGTCAAGATAAAGAGCTATCTTGTCGTTCTCTGTTATCTTTTCGCACATTGCAAGAGCTTCTTCGTCAGTTATAGGCTGAACCTCGTCGTCCTTGCTTGCTGTAGTAGTTGTTTTCTCATCGGCTGCTGAATCTTCAGCAGCTTCATCGCTGCTTTCATCGGCAGTAGCTGCTGCGTCGGAAGCGTCAGCTGAGCTTGTATCATCAGCCGCTGAATCGACACTGCTGTCAGTATCCTTTACTGCGGCGCTTGAATCAGCCTGGCTTGAACTCTCGTCAGTGGAAGAAACCACCATTGACCCCAGAGGCATCAGCATTGTAAGGCAGATAGCAAAGACAACTGCTTTCTTGTAACTTTTGTTATGCATTTATTATTTACACCACCGTTTCTGTTTTAGCCTCTGATCCTGTACATGATCTCAGTATAAACTGAGTAACCGAATACATATACCTGCTGGAACAATGAAAGGAGAAGGATCGCAAGGAACAATATAAGAAGCATTGCGACGATCGTACCAATAATTGAAGCAAGTGTTTTTCCGAATGAATACTGGTGAACGGCTCTCATTGCCTGCACCATAAGGATAACAGACCAGCCGATGCCAAGATACTGGATTGCTGTGATCCAGATCGACTCGTCCTGTACCAGAACGTTTGAGAAGATCACTGCGATAAATGTGCAAACGATGTAAGGAACAAGAGAATATGCAGAATAGATGCAGATCTTTTTAAGTGTACCTTCACCGTCGAGAAGTGTGCATATTGCCCAGTTGCCGAGTACCCAAGTGAAGAAGTAAACTACAGACTGAACGATAAGCGGAACAACGTTGAATACTTTAACGTAGCTGTCATTGAACTGAAAGCCTGTGAGCTGTCTGTCAACGACCATTGCAATAAAGAGGAAGAGAACTATTATCATAGAGATCTTTATAGAACCCTGCTTTTTCCACCTAAGGTCTTCAAAGCCCTCAACAGGGTGGAAAACGCAATGCTTGAGCCAACCTACCGGAGTAAATTCATACATATCAGTTTCCCTCCTTCTTTTTGCGCTTGATGAGCTTTATGCCCTTTTTCTTGAGAACTGCTTTTACGATGAGCAGAGCGATCAAAACGATAATAACTACCATTATCACTGTGAAGTTATCTCTGAGCCATTCTTCTCTTGCATATTTGAATGCCTTATCGTAATCGTCCTGATCGTAAGCTGTCTTGAAGTAATCCAGAGCCTTTGTATACTCGCCGTCGTTAAGGCAAGCCTTACCAAGTCCGACATAAGCCATTGCATAGCCGCCGTCTCTCTTTATAACTTCTTCCCAATCAGCTCTTGCGTCTGAGTATCTACCCTCGTCATAGAGGAGAACTGCTCTGTGAACGACATTACCGAAAGTTGTTTCAGTATAAACTGTGATATCGTTCTTTGTTCCGTCAAGGATATAGACCTCGTTGCCTCTTGCCTCGATAGCGTTTGGTCCAAGGAAGCTTCCTGCCTGATCAGAAGTGGAGTTCTTTGTACCAAAGATGCAAAGGAGGTTGCAAAGCTTATCATACTGGAACACTCTGCCGTTCTCATAGTCAAGAACATTTATTGTTCCGTTGTCAGAAACACAGATATCTGTGAGTCTGCACTTATAAGTTTTATTTGTTGTTGAATCATACTCGGAAGAAACATCACCGAATGAATACTTGTCGCCGACTGCGTTATCCCAGATGTTATAACCTGCTGGGTTAAGCTTCTTAACGGCGTCGGTCGTAGTATTTGCAGCCTCAGTTACAGTGTAGATAAATCCGTCTGCGTCGATATCGAAGTTTGCATACTCGACCGGAACGTTTCTTGTCATTGCTGAGATCTGCTCGTTTGAAGCGATCTTTCTCCACAGCTTCTGAGCAATGACAGCGGCGGTTACCTCAACACGGTTAGCACCGTAGAAGCCCTGGAACTCGCCGTCCTTATTGAACTGAACAGAACCTGTGTTTACTGACTTACAAACAACGTAGATGTTCTCTGCCTTATCTGCAAGTATCTTTGAAGGGTTGAATGTTTCGGAATCATAAAGCTTTGTGTCAGGCTTTGTGTATTCCTGCACCAGAGTCATTTCTGTACCTGACTCAACAGTACACTTAACAGCCCTTGAATTGTCTGTATCTGCAATGTAAACATAAAGCTTATCATCAAAGATGCTCTTTTTGACATATATGCCGTTAGGATTAAGGAAGGTCGATCTTCCGTCCTCGCCTACAGATATTTCTGTAGAGCCTGTGAATCCGGTATAACAGCCTGTTACCTTAAGATCAGTATCAAGACGGAGTATTCTGTTGTTGCCTGAATCGCACATCCAGAACGTATCGTTGTCCTGATCGTAAAAGAGGTCTTTTGCATCTGAGAGCTTTGCAGGAGCGTCATCGCTTATATAAAGCGGGTCGCTCGGATCTGAAAGCCTGTCAAGACCCATATCTGCACCTGTTACAGTCTTTTCTACACGGTAGGCACTCTGCGATGGGATCGCATCGTCCCAATAGTCGTAGTTATAGGCTGTATAAGGCTCATCTGCGAAAGCAGTCACGGTCATGGTCAGCGCCAGACCTGCTGCAAGTGCCGCAGAGATCATTCGTTTTAGAGAGATTTTATTTCTCGACACTACTTATCACCTTTTTTCCTTTTCTATAATCTAAGTTCAAATTAATCCTTCATACCTGAGTTAGCCATTGTTTCCATGACGTTGCCCTGAGCTACAAGGAATACGATCAGTGGTGGTATCAGAAGTACAACTGCTGCGGCAAATGTAACGCCCTGACGAGCAAGACCTGCTGCTGTGATCTGCTGTACAACTGTAGGTAGTGTTTTGAGCTGCTCGGAGTAGATAAGTGCTCCGCCCTGAATGTTCCATGCTCCCTGGAAGGCGAAGATGATAAGTGTCATCAAAGCTGGCTTTGAGTTTGGAACGACGATCTGCCAACAGATCCTGAACAGACCTGCGCCGTCCACCTTAGCCGCTTCTACCATGGAGTCGTGGATGGTTGTCATGCTCTGACGCATGAGGTAAAGACCCATTGATGTTGAAATGCTTGGGAGGATCAATGCCCAGTATGTATCGATCATATGGAGCTTAGCCATTACGAGGAACTGCATGATCCATGTTGCATTTGAGGAGAACAGGAGGGCAATAACGATGATCTGGTTAATGACCTTGTTTCCCGGGAATTTACACTTTGCAAGAACGAATGCTGCGCAGCAGCAAACGAAAAGGTTGCAGATACAAATTACTATTGTAATAAAGAAGCTGTTGAAGATATATCTTGACAGCGGTACCTGCCATGAGCTTGCGGCTACCTTGAACATATCTGAGAAGTTGTTGGTAGTCGGATTCAGTACATAAAGCTTTGGAGGGAATACGAACAGCTCCTCAACAGGCTTCATAGACTGGATAACTGAGTAATACAGCGGGAACACCATGAATGCACCAAGGAGACAGAGGAATACAAAAATAACTATATCTCCGCCAAGAGAACCATTGACTCTCGCCTTTTTCTCTTTGACCTTCAGCTTTTCAATAGACTGCTGCTTTTTTCTTTTTCTAGCCATTTTATATACTCCCCTCCTTTAGTCAAGATACTTGCCTAAGAGCCAGTTGATACCCTTATTGGCAAGGAGCATTGCAGCGAACAATACGAAACATATTGCTGACGCATAACCCATTTCGTAACGAATGTTACCATAGTCTGTTGCGTGGTTCATGATCGTGTGAGCTGCATAGTCTGTTGAAGGCAGACCTACGAGGTTCTGACCAACAACGCCGACTGTGAATGATGCTGAGATCTGAATAACGGCAGCAAACAGAAGCTGTGGTCCCATTGAAGGGATAGTGATGTAGAAAAGCTCCTGCCATCTGTTCTTGATACCCTCGATAGCACCTGCTTCGTACATTGACTTATCAATGTTCTGGAAGCCTGCACGGATAGCAAGGAAGCCTGCACCCATTGACATCCAAAGCTGAACGATGATAACAACTGTAAGGATATAGTTTGTATCTGTGAGCCACTGTGCAGGTTCGTTCAGAATACCCAGATCGATAAGCACAGCGTTCAGGTAACCGTAGGAGTCACCTGACAGGATAAGCTGCCAGGTAACATATACGGAAGTTGTCATAGAAGGTGCATAGAACACGAATGTAAAGAAGGTTTTGAGGAATGCGTTCATCTCGTTTATCAGCCAAGCAATGATAAAGCTGAGGATATAAGAGAACGGTCCTGTGAATATCGCAAAGATAAGAGTGTTTCTTACTGCGATAAGGAATACGTCGTCGTTAAGGAACAGCGTATAGAAGTTTGAAAGTCCTACGAACTTAGGAGTTTCGATCATGTTAAAGTTTGTAAAGCCCATTGGCAGCGACATTACGACAGGCACTACCGTGAAGATAATGAACAAAGACATGAAAGGCAGGAGCATTGCATAGCAAGCCTTGTTGGTTTTCATCATGTGCCATGTGTACTTCCACTTGCCCTGTTTTATCATAGGCGCTTCAGGATTGGTTTTGGCCATTAGTTACTCCCCTTTCATTAATTGTCGTACAGACCAAGATCTTCAAGCTTACGAGTGATCTCGTCGTTGATATCCTTATTGTACCAGAACAGTGTATCACGAGCGTTGTCGTAGTCATTAACTACAGCTCTGAATGCGTTCATAACGTTTCTTGTTACACCGTAAGATGCAGGAATGATCGGGATCTCTACCTGTGAATTAAGCTGGTCAAGAAGAAGATTTACTTCTGAAGTTGTCCAAGACAACTGCTGAAGAGCTTCTTCGTTAGCTGTTGCATATCTACCCATTGTACCAAGGATAGACTCGATGTTGTTACCGTACTTGACCTGAGCGTCAGTTGAGGTGAACCACTTGATGAAGTCCCAAGCGCCCTCCTGATCTGCTGCCTTTGTGAAGATAATAGCACCTGAACCATTGGAGTTTGCTGCGTGGTTGATAGTTCCGTCTTCCTGAACAGTACCGGGAACCGGCTGGAATCCCCAGCAGCCCTTGATCTCAGGAGCGGCTACAGAAAGCTGGTTATAGAATGTGTAGTTCTGGATAACTACCGGCATATCACCTGTTCTGAAACGTGTGAATGCGTCATAAGTCTGCTGGAAGCTGTATG
>ERZ772892.2580-NODE-2580-length-15032-cov-2.466782_pt1 | contig 15032 bp, 5 predicted proteins | sample MGYA00512126_ERZ772892 | MGnify/ENA primary metagenome ERZ772892 (study PRJEB29015, sample SAMEA2737697) | human gut metagenome | biome: human gut; feature: human-associated habitat; material: faeces | place: China | collected 2012 ... | reverse complement strand
ACGTAGAAGAATATACCTAGACACAATTAATAGATACTCTCCTACTGGAGAACCTAGTTCTATTAATTCACAAATATACACTGACAAAAATAGTGGTACACGTCAAGACTTCAGAAACTATTGGGATAATTTTATGGGGGCAGTATGGTCCGCTTTTAAAAGGTATCCACCATGTGTAATATTTGGAACTATCAGTGAATTTAACAATAAGGGTTACAAATATCCAGGGAGTCAAGATGCTACACATGTTGGGGGATTAGTCAGTGATAAATCATTAGGCTCATTCCAAATGCTTCTATGGTACACTGGTACGACTTATGCTTGGGTTAAAGACTTTGCATATAGAAATCCAGGAGAGAGTGGCGGCGACAGTTTGTTTATTAATAATGAAATGGCGAATATAGTATATGAAACGTTTAGAGATGTTTACATCCAAACCAGTGATTCTACTGTGCAAAGTTACTGGATTTATAATCCAAATGATTATTTATATAATCCAGACGTTAAAATAACTCTAGCTTACGACGTTTCATGCAAAAGGAACATAAGTACTAAATCTTTGTTGCAGGTTAATGGTAACGATGTTAATACAACGTCTATAAGTGACTTCCTAGATTTGTTCAAAATAGAGGATAAGGAAAGCTATATAAATCTAATGACATTTTATGTAAAATCAGATTCTGGGTATAATAAAGTGGATGGGACCACTTATGAATCTATTATTCCTTACACATTATCCACGCCAATGACAGCCCTAAGTATGGAGAGTGTGTATGCTGAATTGGATAAGAATGCTAAATCTGATAGTGTTAGCTCTAATGTAGGGGTTCTAAGCAGAGACGACACTTTCTTTATTTTGGACGGAACTGGTAATCCATTTATAGGAGGACGTATCTACTACGGTGAAGCTGTAGACAGGATAATTCCAATAGAACAGTCAACTACAGGAGCGGCTAAAGTCAGAAACCTGAAATTAAAAGATGGAACTTTGTTAGTAAATTCTACGTCTGCCACCACTAAGGACTTTGCAGTGTATAGGGATAGTTTCGAAGACGGTGATATATCCGTGCATTTTGCAGGCTTCCCTGTTGTAGAGATAGAGCTAGACAAAGGTAGTGGTAACAACTGGGGCACATTAAGCTAAATATTATGACTACTTTAGAGAACGGATTATTTAATAATTACTCCTTGAACTTCGATACTTTAGCTTTCTCATACTTCCTAGGGCAAATAAAACCTGAGGGCAACATAGTCTATGAATATAATCCTCTACATAATTATAGAATAACCAGAGATACTGATAGTAAGGGTAAAGTATCTGGTCAGGATGGATTCAATCCGAACGATGTTGTTGTGGAAGGTGGAAGTATATTAGATTTAGATACTGAATCACTTCAATTCAGCTTAAACCACCCTGTAGATATTATTGCACAAGAGTCATATGACGGTTCTGTAAATCTTATATTAAATGATAACAAGAATATACCAAGACTAATCAACACTAGATTCTCTGTGCTACAAAACAACACATACGAAATTGTAGATAGAATTGGTAACAATGATACCAATTTGTATGACGATTCTCAATTTGATTTAGATACATCACTTTATAAAAGAGTAAATAACATACCTTCTTTAACGTTTAACGAGGTTCTTCCATATGGTAATTTGAAAGTTGGTAATTATGTAGTCTATCTCAAATATGCAGACGCAGATGATAACGAAACAGACTTCGTTGCTGAGTCCGGAATAATATCATGTTTCCAAGGGTTGGATAGGGACCCTTTCTCTATAAACGGAGGACTTAGGGATATGATTGCCAACAAATCCATAAGTTTGTTAATATCTGATGTAGATGATAGTTATGACTATATAAAAGTCTATTATACTAGGTCTACATCGGATGTAGACGGTAATGAGATTACTACTGCATTTAGAATTTCTAAGAAGTATCCTGTCAAGAATCGCACCTGTAATTTAATAATAACGGGTAATGAAGCTGGACAAGATATACCATTGTCTGAAATTAATATGCAGTATTTAATAGCAGACAAAGCTAAGGCACAAGCGGCTTGCCAGAATATGCTATTTCTAGGTAATTATAATAAACCAGATATGCTATACTCCGACTTGTCTGATATAAGTCTTAGAATATTGCCTTATCTAGAAGTTTCTGATGCCCATTCTCTTATAGGTGAAGTGTCCCCTCAATATGGAGATGTTTCTGATTCCATTACTGCATTTGAATATTATAATACTAAGAATATTTACTACCATTTAGGCTATTGGGATGAAGAGATATACAGACTTGGAATAGTATATATAATGTTTGATGGCTCATTGTCTCCTGTGTTTAATATTCGAGGCATAAACGGATTACCAGACATAAATACTTTATTTGATAAGTACTCCTTATCAAACTATTCTATATTAGATGATTCTGGGGAACGTCAATACTTAGAAGTAGATGAATCTACTTACGAACTTGAGGATTCTAGATATATAGAGAATAGTAAGGGAGTGATTAGAATAAATTCTAATCTTAGTACTGGGTCCCATAAAGTTTACGGCTTAGGAATGTTTATACCAATAGATGTAGTCAACTATTTAAAAGGTAAGGTACGAGGATTCTTTATAGTTAGACAAAAGAGAATACCTACTATATTAGCTCAAGCATATGTATTACCCTTGATAGCCAAAGCAGAAGTTCCTGGAATCAATGTGTTAAACGTAAACAGTAATCCTCAATATTCAGTGGTGGCAGAAAGATTCTTAGATAATAACAAGGGCATATTTAAGTAGGTTGTATACGTTAGAAGGTTACAATGAGAATACAACGTGGTCTAGAGCTGGAATATGTCCTGAATATAGTTTAAAACAATCCTATTTTAACACCTTGTTCACGGGAACATCATTTCCTATTAAAGAAAGTAGAGTAATCCCAGCTAGTGCCGGATTAACCAGGAGTACCTACGAATCTAGAAGTTATTATGTTGATGCTTATACTTATAATACTTCTGTAAAGGAGATGGATGCTAAAATAGTCGGAATACCTGATAATACTCCCATAATAGCTATAGAAGACTATTCTTTCAGAGCTAGAGCTGGAGAAGCAGAGGAGGGATATAAATTTAGATACTTAGGCATAGAGAACAAAAATAATGAGGCAACCAATCTAGTCAGGGGTTCATATTCATCATATATTGGAATAGTGGGGACTCCTAGTGTAGGACGAATAATCAATATATACATTCCTGGTTATTCCATAGGTAACATGTCTGACTACTTTAGGATAAGATATGAGGACGTCTCCCCTTATTACGCCATATCAGACAGAGTTGGTTTTGATACAGTAAGCGAGACTTATGACGTAGTAGAGCAAAGTGACATACATGCTTATTCTACAGTATGCTACAGGGGAGATTGCTATATATGCAATTACACTCACAGACTAAATAGAAATTTCCAAGACCCGTCTGCTCCTATAAATGACGAAATTGTGGATGAAAATACTTGGAAGGACAATTATGATGTAGAGAATACGGAGAAGTTAGCAGATATAAACAGAGGAGATATAAATGCGGTTCAATTAGGCAGTTGGATTACATTTAAATTATGCTCTTCTGTTAATTTATCTCTTAGGTCTCTAGACCCAAGTTATCCTACCGAGGAAGGCTTGACCGGATTAAAGAGAGGGTTCTATCCATTACAAGAAATGAGTACATCTGGAAATTATAAAATACCTGAGGCATCTATCATTAACAGTGGATTGAGTAGTACAACTAGCGATAAGAACTTCTTTACATTACCAGATGTTCCCTATATAAAGAACAGATTTGATACTAGAATAGCTTATTCTGACCTAGCAATTACAGATGCCTTCAAGAATGGATATAGAGTATTTCAGTTTACTCACTATAGAGACTATCCTAGAATATATGGAGGAATTATGAAACTAGTTGAGCTGTTTGGTAATATCCTCTGTATATTCGAACACGGTATAGCGTTAATTCCAGTTAATGAACGTGCCGTAGCAGGTGAAGGTTCAGGCGGAAATGTCTTCATTAACACCTCTAACGTACTCCCAGAGAATCCAAAGATGCTGTCGGATACCTATGGTACTCAGTGGCCGGAAAGTGTCGTACAGACCCCGTATTTCGTTTATGGAGTGGACACAGTTGGAAAGAAGATTTGGAGAACTAATGGAGACCAGTTTGAAATTATATCTGATTTTAAGATACAGGAGTTCTTAAATGAGAATATTACACTAAGTGAAAGGGAAATGACACCTATTATAGGTGTTAGAAACGTTAAGGGTCATTATAATGCATTCAAACAAGATGTTATGTTCACTTTCTATGATAATTTATATGGATTTGAAGAGAAGGCTTGGAACATCTGTTATAATGAGGTTATGCAGAAGTTTGTAACATTTTACTCTTGGATTCCTTCCTATTCAGCTAACATTAACAACATTCATTTTAGCTTTAATAGAGATACCTCTAAATGGATAAGTAAATTAGCACTATCTAATATAAATTCAACCAGTGCTGATGGAATTGTGGCTGACTCTGTTATATTTACTGAAAATATGAAATCTACCAAATTGAGTCTTGTTAATAGACCAATTCCGAATGAATACAACACAGGTTTACCAGCAGTTTACTACAGGTACAGCCTAGAAAGAGACAACTTTAAGAATTGTGAACAGTTCAGTGTTTCTGAGGATGGAATATTAACTTATTTAGGTACTTATGACGAATTAACTTCTAAGCCTGTGTGGTTGCTTAATATTAAAGTAAGTATAGTAATAGATAGATACTCTGGAACAGATAATAATATAAAACAGTATATTAATGGATGGAATAGTTACTCTACTACCAATTATGGTTATTATCAGTCTGTAGTCGCTATTACTTCTGATAGAGTAGTGAACAATCCTGGACTTACCGAAGATGATAAAAAGCTGCCTAACTTAACAACAGACTTCTGGAAACATGGTCAGTCTGGAATCATTGATATTAAGGACAAGATTAAACCATGTTATTGGTATGGTAAGCAACATCCATTTGAGTATGAATTTGTAGTAGTTGACAACCCAGCTACACATAAAATATTCGAGAACTTGCAAATTGTAAGTAACAAGGCTGTTCCGGACTCATTCCATTATGAAGTAGTAGGTGAGAGCTATGAGTTCCATGAGGACAAGAAGAACATGTATATAAGACAAGAAGCTACTAAAGACTTCTATCAATATAATGGTTCTGATATACTGTACAACAGGAATTTCTTAGACCTAAGAGGTAAGCAAAGAGACATTCTTAGAAACTGGAAACCCACTGGACAGAAAGTGAAATCTACAATGTTCCCATTATACTATGCTAGAGTAGATACATTTAATGAGATTGAGGATTACTACAAAGGTAAGACTGCTCCTAATAAGGATTATGTTAATCTGTCAGGTTCTGAAATAGTTTATAATGAGAAGCTAGATGAGTTTAGAGTCTGGACTCATGCTAAGGCTGCTGATATTAAAGACCCAAGAATTGGAAGATTAAGAGGAAATATGAATTATCAAGGAGATGTTTGGAATATTCAAATTAATCCTATTATCTTTGTACAGCGAAACGAGCCAGCATGGAATACAGCAAAACTTACTAAGGAAACTATAGATAAGGTTCCTATCTCTGTAGGTAATTCTCCTATACCAAACGACTTAAAAGGATTTGATATAACTTCAGAAACTCCTGTGGAAGACTATATGCCTCAAGATTTAATAGACTTAGGATATGGACCTGAAGATATAGACACATCTGATTGGTGGAGTGGTAGGAAGGAAGCAAGACTTAGAGACAAATACATCAAGATTAGAGTAAGATATACTGGCGAAGAGTTAGCAATAATAACAGCATTAAAGACATTATATACAATAAGTTATGCGTAAAATTATGAAATTCCAATGGGGAAATTCGCTATTAAGACAAGGTATGGGGAGTATAACTCCCCTACAGTCTAGTAGCGACCTCTATACAGCAATGACTGGATTACAATCCGCTAACTTCGATAAATTCTCTCCCGCCAATAATCCTTTATTACAAGCTGGTGCGGCTAGTGGTGACATGGCTTCTAAGGCATTACTAATGAATGCTAATACTAATAAAGCTGTCAATGGATTATCTAAATCAGCTGCTAATATGGCAACTGGAACTGCTGGAAGTACTGTTAAACCTGGTGGAGGGCTGTTTAGTAAAGCAAATATCGGTAACACCATGTCTAAGGCAGGAGGCTATGCTGATATGATTGGCAGTTTTATTCCGAAGAAGGAGCAATCAGCACTTACTACTGGCTTAAATCAGGGATATGATGCAGCAGCCAACATGATTTCTAGTGTACCTGGAGTAGGAACTATCGTTGGAGGGGCAATGAAGATTGGTGGTATGTTGTCAGATGGACTTACAGCTTTAGGAGTAGGAACCGACCAAATGACTACTACTGATAAGATTCTTGATAGTAAATTTATGAAGTTAACTCCAATGGGGTTAGTAAATGCTTTCGGAGCTAAGAAGGCTGATACTATTTATAAAGATAACGAAACCTGGGAACAGCAAGGTTCAGCTTATGGAGGTTCAATGGCTAAGGTAGATGATGCTCTCACCAAAAGTGGTAAGAAGTACGGAGCCTTCAGTGGTAAGGCTAGACGTAAAGCTAATGCACAAATAGCAGAAGCTAAACGGCAGCAAAATTTGGTATCTGATATTAATCAAGAAGCACAAGATGCATTTGCAGCTTCTAATTATAGTGGAATTGGTCTTAGAAACGAACTAGCACTTAGTGGAGGTTATAGAAATATGGCAGTTGGTAGAAACGGAATGAAGATACTAGATGCTGAATCACAATGGGCTAGAGAAGTTCTTAATAAAGCTAGAGAAGTTAATAAGCTTCAAAAGGGAGGTAAGGTAGACGGAATTACAGGAGCGGCTCCTAAGATAACATTTGAGTCTTGGTATGAAACTGTTCCTTCTGATAGAAACGATACTACTTCATATAATCTTAGAAGGGCCTTTGAGTTAGCTCCTAAGGAGGAATTAGAGGCCTGGAGAACATCTAGTGTAGAAGATTTAAGGAATGGGAAGAATCACCTAAACTCTGTCTATCTAAATCCTAAAACAGGTATCTATGAATTTATGAAGGCTAAGAATCATCCAACTCTTAAATATGAATTAGAGTGGTATAATTCTAAAGACCCAGAAGCAATAAAGTTCAGAAACGCTTATGATTTAGATATGTCTGGAGATTATTATAAATATGTTCCAAAGAAGTTCGCAGAGGGAGGTAAAGTTAATGTAATCCCAGACGGAGCATTACATGCACACAAGCATCATTTGGAGGATATTAGTCCAGAGTATGAACAAGTAACTAGTAAAGGAATACCTGTAGTAACGGAAGAGGAAGGTGGTAAATTGAAGCAACATGCTGAAATTGAGCGTAATGAAATCATCTTCAGGTTAGAAGTCACTAAGAAACTAGAAGAACTTATGAAGGACGGAAGCGATGACGCGGCTATAGAAGCTGGCAAATTACTTGCACATGAAATTATTAATAACACTGTTGACAATACAGGTCTAATGGAGGTAGTAGAATGAGAATAGAAATTGGCGATAAGAAGTATAATGTAGAGGTAGCTCAAACAGATGAGGAGAAGACCAAAGGATTGCAAGGCAAGAAAGAGCTTGCTGAAGATGAAGGTATGCTGTTCATATATGATGAACCTCAAACGGTTGGTTTCTGGATGCAAGATACTGACATTCCACTTGATATAATATTTATTGACAAAGATTTTGAAGTAATATCAGTTTATAAGGGACAACCGCACGATGAAACTATTGCTGAAGAAGACGATGTGCAGTTTGTATTAGAAGTAAATCAAGGTTCTGGAATTAAGGAAGGAGATGAGCTTGACATAGATGACGATGATGAAGTACCAACTATGAAGGTTATAGCTCCCGATGGTTCCACTCAAATGGAATTAAATGGAGGAGAGAGAATCTTTAGTAGAAAGAATACTAAAACTCTTATTCGTATGGCTAAGAGAGCAGATAAATCTAAGGCAGATAGAGATTATAAGGCACTCGGGAAGAAGATGTTTACCTATTTAAAACAGCAAGATGAACGTGAGCCTGAATATGTAGAAACAAAAGATTAATTTGGTAATATCGTTAAGTATAACTAACTTTGTGGGAAAGTTAATGTTTAACGTTAAATAGTAATTAACATGAAAATTCAATCTAAAATTTCACGATTTCAACAGGGTGGTGCAGCTCCTGTACCACAAGACCCCGCAGCAGGAGGCGCACCTGCTGAAGGAGCACCAATGGAAGGCGGAGCACCGGAAGGAGCACAAGCAGGTAATCCTATGGAACAGATTCTTCAAGTGGCAGCACAGGCAGTGCAAACAGGTAACTGCGAAGCAGCTCTAGCTGTATGTCAGACTCTTATGTCGGCAGCACAGGGAGGTATGGGACCTGGAGAAGCTCCTCAAGAGGAACCAACCTTTGCAAGAAATGGTTCTAAACTTAGAAGAGTTAGATAATCATTTAACAAGTTAGAAAGGGGCATATATCAAACAGTATATGTCCCTTTCTTAGTTTATAATACGATATGTCACAAGCAATAAGAAAGTATCAAACTGGTGGCAAGTCCTCACAAGAACCAGAGCTGTTTGAGTGGAAAGATGTTAACAAATATAACAAATCAGATTTAGTATCTGGCTTATATAGAAACATTGACACCTATATACAGAATAACGGACTAAAAGGGGACAAAGCTGACCAATTCAGAAAGGCTGCTGGTCAATTCATAGAGGGTCTTAAGTCCGGGACTGTGACTATGAATGGAGACGGAACCTTTACAGATGCTTCTGGGCAAATGAGTAGTACTGGTAAATATGACAAGAAATTTCTAGGATTAGGTACTAAGAATACAGAGAATAATGCATTCAACAGAGTTGGTGATTATGCATTAAGCTATATTAAAGGTATGAGTCCCTATAAGGCACAGGTTGAAGAGAAACCTCAAACTAAGGCAGCTCCAATTTCATTTAAACAAAGACTAGCTAATATAGCTATGGGAGGAAACTGGGATGATAGTCTATGGAGGAAGTTTAATTCACAAGACCGCTTAGGATTCCTAAGACAAGCAATACAATCTAGTCATAATGATTTCATTAATAATCCAGAAGCAGAATATAACAAAAATGTATTCGGAACTAGAGAGAATTGGATAGAGAGAAGCTCTAATCTATTAAAAGCTCTAGAAGACAATAAATATGACCCTGAAGACCTAAAATTCTCTGCCGCTATGGGCTATGGGGATTTAGGTACTTATTTAAATGATGAAGTTCAGCAACAGCCTACTCAAGGCTTACAGAGACCTGAAGGAATAGACGATGATGAATGGGCTAAAATGCAAGAAGCATATAAAGTTAGACAAGCTAGGGATAAGGAAGCTAGAATGCAGTCTTATGAAGACGTTATTAATCCTAAGCCTACTGACGAAGAAATATACGAAGAGCAGAGAAGAAAGTTCATTGATTTAGGAGATTCTAATCTATCTAAATATAATAAGATAGATGTATTGCCAGAAGTGCGTCCATACGATTTTGATGCTGCATTTGAATCGAGAGCTGGAGATGCCAATTCTCCATGGGACCTTAAACATTTCTTTGCATCCTATAATACTAACCCAAATGCAGTCGTAGATGGGTCGATTATAAAAGATGTATATAATAAAAATGTAAGACACATTAATGACGTCTTATATTATGTTCCTGATACTACTAATGCCCAGAATCTATCTAATAATTTGGATTACTGGATTAGAGAGCAGGAGAGACGTGGACAAGAAGTAGAACGACTTCCTTCTGGAGAATATGTAATTCCTCACACTTATGACGCAGCTACTGGGCTCATAAGAGTGTACGATAGAAACAAAAGGACTTTAAGGTATATACAGGCCCATAGTACAAAAACTGGTCGGGGATTGTTTGAATCTAATTATAATGAGTCTAATAAGGATAAGTATGCTAAATGGAGTAAAGCAGATGGCGGAGTTATTAAAGCGCAACAAGGTGCGTCTTTAGGATATGACTCGAAAGCTGAACGTGCCGCAGTTCATGAATGGTATAAACAACAGCAACAAGCTAATAATGCAGCTAAAGTAGAACAGGCTGTGGCGTCTGGTAAATCTCCTCAACAGGCTACTAACGATTCTAAACCACATACTCAATGGTCTAAAGCGGATATAACTAGAATGGGAGCTTTAATGGGCGACGTTACTAGCTTATTAGTTAGCTTGACTGGAGTTGGTTCTGTAGCGTCAGCTGGTATTGGAGCTGCATCTACTGCTGCAAATCAAGCAGCTGATATGATGGAAGGTCAAGGCTTCTTTCAATCCCTAGGTAATAACATGGGAAGTTATGCACTAGATGCATTGTCCCTCATTCCTTTTGCTAAAGCTGCTAAAGTTCCAAAGATTATTAAGAATGTTAGTAGGTTTGCTCCATTAATGACAACTGCTTTGGCAACTTACCAAGGACTATCAAATGGAGGAGAATATATTAATACTTGGAATAAAGTAAAGAAAGGAGAGTCTTTAACTGTAGGTGATTGGAGAAACATTCTAAATTCTATGCAAGTAGTACTAGGAGCTGCTACTCATAGAGCTTCTAAAGGAAAGTCTCATGTGGAAGCTGCTAAATCTGCTGATACTGTATGGATGAAGACTCCACAGGGTTGGAGAAAGGTAAACTCTAACATTGCTAAACAAGTTGAAGCCGCTACTAGTATTGACGCACAGAATAAACTACTTAAAGATACTGGTATCAGACTTGAGGAAGCTAAGTCTTGGGGAGGTTTTGGTAAAGGTAAAGGTGTTGCTAAGGTTGAAACTACTCCTTATTATGACTTTAGTAAACCAGTGACTACATATTCTGGAGACTTACCTCTACAGCACACATTTGGGCCTGGAGAACAGTGGATAGGTACATTCAATCCTATTAGCTTGAAGATTCCGGGAGTCAGAAATGCTTATAATAGAGTCGTACATCCTCAAGCTTATAAAAGAGCTAGAAATGCTAAAAGTGCTAAAGGTAAGAATCAAAGTACAGTTAAGCCTTCAGAGCTGTTGGCGTTACCTGCCCCTAATCAAGTAACTCCGTCTAACAGGGTATTTTACATGGGAGATAGTAAGTCAAGACAAGTTGTAGACATTACTGACCCAAACAAGCTGGCACAAACTAGAGCCACAGGAGATAGAAACAGACGTAATGAAGCTATTAGGAATGAAAGGCTTAATAAGCAGGCTGAAGCTAGAGAAGCTCAAAAAGCTAGAAATGAAGCTTTGACTGCATGGGCTACTAATCAACCTTCACCTAAACAACCATTAGCTGGAGCAGCCAGAGCTAATAAGGAAAGGACTTACAGAGAAGTATTCCAACCAGTAGCTGAACGTGAGTACAATAAAGTATGGGATGAAGCAGTTAAGAATAAAAAGGATTTTGGATATGAGGATGTAACTCCTAGAAGGAATGTGTATACTCCACCAACTCCAACTGAAATTACTGTTACTCCTACTAATACGATTACCGATAAGAATGCCAGATACTTATGGGAATTAGTTAATCCACCCAAACGTAGTACTGCTCATGTTAAAAGAGAGCTTCCTAAGAAGCAATCTAAACCTAAGACTAAGAAGAAGTCTAAAGACGACAGAGTTACTAAGAAAGCTAATGGAGGAGTACTAATTCCTAAATATCAAGGAGGTAAAGGTATACGTAATGTACAATCTGCTAATGATTTGAATTGGAACACAGACGTCTTAGGAAGTGCTGGTTACAACGACACATTAGGCATGATTAACCCAGCAAATGCTAGTACATACAATAATATGCAAAGAGATTACAGTAATCTTGGATTTACTGCTACTAAGCCTGGGGCTTCTAGATTATCTTATAATCAGAACGTAGCTAACTATCAGACTAACTTTAATACTAATACTAAAGTGAATACTGGAACTATGGCTAGTCTGGTTAAATCTGGTAGAATAACAGGTAGAGGTGGAAGTTCTGACAAGGGTACTCAATGGACTGCTGACGGATATGCAGGAGACCAAACTTGGTTAAGACATCTAGGAACTAACAATATCAGTGCTGATAATCTAGCTAAAGTTAGAGCTGGAGTTAATGATAATATTGATGTTATTAAGAACTTAAATACTGGAATGCTAAACTTTATGCCTAAAGCTAAGGCAGCAGGTATTACTAGTGGAAATCCACAACCAGCTATGCCAACTAAACTAGAATCTCCAGTTCCAGCTATGGGTAGTAATCCTACTAAGAAGCAAATTAGAGATGCTAAAAGGTCACAGAAAGCTGCCGGAGACGGTACTGTACGCGGAGCAGCTGGAGGTGAAAAGAAAGGTTTAGGAGGTTTTAGTGTATTGCCAGAGGATGTGATAGCATTAGGCAGAATGGTTGGAGGATTGGCAACTAATAACAAGGCAGCTGAACAGTACAAAGCTGGACTAAAACCATTGCTAATAGATACATATGAGAACACTGTACCCATTACTGGTAACTACTTTGCTAAAGCATCTGCTGATAGGCAAGCTTCTAATTTGACATCTCTTGCCGCTAGACCTAGAACTTCTGATGCATCGCTTCAGCTTGCTGGAGAATTAGAAGCACAGAACAAAGCTGGTGATATAAGATTCCAAGGAGATATGGCTGATGCTGATATGTTCTATAAAACAAGAATGATGGCTCAACAAGAGTCAGATGCTGCTAAAGCTAGAAGAACTGATGTTGCCAATAGAAATAGAGCTTCAATGCTACAAATTGATGCTGCTAAGGCGCAAATTGATTCTGCTAAGACTACAGCTAATTATCAGCAAGTTATTAATCCTTACCTATCTGGCATTGAAAATCAATTCAGACAGAATAGAGCAGCTCGTAAACAATACGATGCTGAATCTTATAGGCAGGGGTTACTATCTACAATGCAGCCACAATATGATGCAGCAGTTCAAGCTGGGGATACAGCTAAACAGCAACAATTATTAAGACAGTACAATACAGATATGCTTAATTATTCTAGAAATAATGTTGGAATGCCTTGGATGTTCCAAAGAACTACTCCTTCTCCTAATACCCCATATACTTATGCTAAGGGTGGAAGGTTGACAGCCCAGGAAAGGATTATAATTCAAAGAGCTAAGGATTTCAACAGAAGAATGCTAGCAGATAATAAGCAATTCCATAAAGACATAATGGCAGCGAAGAAGCAACATGCTGATATGATTAAACATATGTCTTCATTAACTTCTGAACTAATTAAGAAAGGAATGTCATGGAAATAATAAATAAAATACAGAAGCTACAGGGCGGGGGTATTCCCGCCTTTGTTAGCTATACTAACGTTCCTCAACCGCAACCTACGGCTCCCTATGTTGAAGGAGCAATGAGCAGCAATGCAGAAGCAGATAAGAATACAATAGGAGGTATAGATAAGTCATTGATTACTGCTCTGTATAAAGAAGGACTTATTAGCGATACTGATGCAGTAGCTGAAGAAATAGGTAATCTATTCAGTAGTCAGAACAACCCATTCAATCCAAATCAAACTGCCACAGCTTATAGAAGAACTCTTCAACTAATGGCAAGACTTAGAGAGGGCAAAACTCAACTAAAAGATGCTATAGCAGAGTCACAGAAGAATGGCTCCTTTGGTGAAATGGCGATTACTACTGACGGTAGATATTATGTAATGGGAGAGGACGGAATTACTACTAAAGCAACTCTAGAGCAAGGTGATAGAGTTCTTACTAATGCAGACCTGGCTGACCTACGAGCTAATAAATTGCCGTATGCTAATAATATATCAACTGTAATTGCTAATGGAGTCAGCATGGATAGTATTAATAAGACAGTATGGGACCTCATTGGTAAAATAGGTAAGGATAGCACTTCTAAAGAGTTCTTTAAAACTAAGAAAGGTAAAGATATAAAGGAGGGAATAGACGAATTACTAGCTGCTGGACAGGACGGAGTGTATAAAATTACAGAAAGTAATACTGACCAATCAAAGAAGGCTAGAGTAGCTCTTACTTACTTGCTGTCTACCATGCCTAATAATGCCAAGGCTTTACTAAGAGGTAAGGCTGCATTGTCTGGATTGGACCCTACTAAAGGTGCATATGAATTACTGGCTGGTATGATTTCATCTGGAATTGATTCTGACTATTCTATTAAAGTAGATTATGATAAGAATGCCACAGAGGGAGCATCTGAATCTGGCTCTAAATCTAATAAGACTATGCAGATTAAACCTATTATGTCTTATTACATGGGGGAGAATGGAGATGCTGGTAAATACATACTTAATCCCGGACAAGGTTACCAAATGGAAGCGGATGCTGTATTTTATGGTACACCACAAGGACAAGATGGTAACTTAGTTGCTAAAGGCTCGTTAGAGTCATTACTAATGTCTGGAATTGGAGGTATTGTTGACAGTAATAGCATTCATTTAGGCAATCAGAAAGTCGATTCTTCTAAATTTGGGCAGGTGCTATATGACGGAACTCAACTTGCAAGGGCAGTTCTACCATACACATATGACCAAAACGGCAGTATAGCTCCAGACTTTGAACTTATGCCTAGATTCATCGAAGCTCAAAAAGAAATAGAATCCAGAGGAGCTAATATAAGTGCTGATGAAGTGCAGAGCATACTTATGAAGCATGACTTAGAAGGATATATGGTGCAAGATGCTAACGGAAGACTAGTTTGGGACAAATCTAAATTCCGTCCTTTCTTAATGACTAACGTATATGCTAGCGGGGAAGACCCATGGTTTGGCAGCAAGAAAGGTGCAATTGATGTAGATAGGGCAGGGGAAGGTTATATGACTAATATCAGAAGTATGCCTAATGTTGACCCTGATGATATAGAGAACTTATTTAAAGGAACACTTGGA
>ERZ772892.2567-NODE-2567-length-15068-cov-26.817558_pt1 | contig 15068 bp, 8 predicted proteins | sample MGYA00512126_ERZ772892 | MGnify/ENA primary metagenome ERZ772892 (study PRJEB29015, sample SAMEA2737697) | human gut metagenome | biome: human gut; feature: human-associated habitat; material: faeces | place: China | collected 2012 ... | reverse complement strand
CAAGGCCGCTGCCAAAGCGGACAAGGCGCAGGCAAAAATCCCGAAAAAGCAGGTCAAACGGACCGAGGTGGACCCCAAGACCGGCAAGGTCACAACCAAACTGGTGCTGGAGGATAAGCCCCGGCCGCCCTCCAAGCTGTCCCATTCTCTGCGGGATGCGCCGGGCAATGCAGTGGCAGGCAGGATTCACCAGGAGATTCAGGAGTCCGAGGATGACAACGTGGGCGTGGAGAGCGCCCACAAGTCCGAGGAAGCCGTGGAGACAGGTGTGCATCTGGTCCAGGAGGGCTACCGCAGCCACAAGCTGAAACCCTACCGCAAGGCCGCCCAAGCCGAGCGGCAGCTGGAAAAGGCCAATGTGAACGCCCTTTATCAGAAGTCTTTGCAGGAAAATCCCCAGCTTGCCAGCAACCCGCTGTCCCGCTGGCAGCAGAAACAGCAGATCAAGAAGCAGTACGCCGCCGCCAAACGGGCCGCACAGTCCGGCGGGAGCGCCGCCGGTGCCGCCCAAAAGACCGGCAAGGCGGCCAAGACGGTCAAGGAGAAAGCCCAGCAGGCCGGGGCCTATGTGATGCGCCACAAAAAGGGCTTTGGCATCGTGCTGGCGATTTTCCTGCTGGTCTGCCTGCTGCTCAACACCATGTCCTCCTGCTCCATGATGGCGCAGAGCATCGGTTCGATGATCTCCGGCACCACCTACCCCTCGGATGACCCGGAGCTGGTGGCGGTGGAGGCCGACTACGCCGCCAAGGAGGCCGCGCTGCAAGCCGAGATCGACAACATCGAGAGCAGCCACCCCGGCTATGACGAGTACCGCTATGACCTGGACATGATCGGCCACGACCCGCATGAGCTGGCGGCCTACCTGTCCGCTGTGCTGCAAGGCTACACGCGGGCAAGCGCCCAGGCGGAGCTGGAACGTATCTTCGCGGCGCAGTACCAGCTGACGTTGACCGAGGAAGTGGAGGTGCGCTACCGCACCGAGACCCGGACCGACAGTGAGGGCAACGAGTATGACGTTGAGGTGCCCTATAACTACTACATCTTAAATGTGACCCTCACCAGCAAGCCCATATCCTCTGTGGCTTCGGAGTTGTTGACGCCGGATCAGCTGGAGATGTACCAGGTGTACCGGCAGACGCTGGGCAACAAGCCGCTGATCTTCGGCGGTGGTTCCGCCGACACCAGCGACTCCGAGAGCTTGGCCGGTGTGGAGTTTGTGAACGGAACACGGCCCGGCAATCAGGCGGTGGTGGACATCGCCAAAAGCCAGGTAGGCAACGTGGGCGGTCAGCCCTATTGGAGCTGGTACGGCTTTACGTCCCGTGTGGAGTGGTGCGCTTGTTTTGTGTCCTGGTGCTATGGTCAGATGGGGCTGTCCGAACCGCGCTTTTCGGCCTGCCAGGCCCAGGGCATCCCCTGGTTCCAGTCTCACGGCCAATGGGGCGGGCGTGACTACGCCAACATCGCCCCCGGCGACGCCATCTTCTTCGACTGGGACCTGGATGGGAGCGCCGACCATGTGGGCATCGTTGTCGGCACCGATGGCAGCCGGGTCTACACCGTGGAGGGCAATTCCGGCGACGCCTGCAAGATCAAGAGTTATTCCCTGACCTACGAGTGCATCAAGGGCTACGGCCTGATGAACTGGTGATTTTTTCGGAGGTATAAAACTGAATATTGTATCCTTTGGGGGCGGCACGAACAGTGCCGCCCTTTTGGTTGGGCTTCATCAACACGGGATTCCCGTTGACCTGATTACATTTGCCGATACTGGCGCGGAACACCCCCACACCTACTGCTTCCTGGAAACCATGAACCAGTGGCTGCGTGAACATGAGATGCCGCCCATTACGGTGGTGGAAAAGATGGACCGCAGCGGCAACCGCCTGACCTTGGAAACAGAGTGTCTGCGCTCCGGCACGCTGCCCTCCATCGCTTACGGATTTAAGCGGTGTTCGCAGAAACACAAGATCGGGCCGCAGGAAAAGTTCTGCAACCATCACCCGCAATGCCGCGCCGTGTGGCAGGCAGGTGAACGGGTTACGCGGTTCATTGGCTACGATGCCGGGGAGTGGAAACGGTATGAGCGTTCCAAAAAGTACAACGAGGCGGATAGGAAGTATCAAAACCGCTACCCGCTGATCGAGGACTGGCACTGGACGCGGGACGATTGCATCCGGGCTATTCAGGCGGCGGGGCTGCCTCTGCCCGGCAAATCGTCCTGCTTTTTCTGCCCCAGCATGAAGCGCGAGGAAATCGAAGCCCTGAAACGGCAGTACCCCGACCTGTACCGGCGGGCGCTTGCCATCGAGGAAAATGCAATGCCCCATCTCAAGTCCGTCAAGGGGTTGGGGCGCAACTACGCTTGGAAAGAGCGATATGGAATGGAGTAATTGACTATGGCTAAGAACAAAATCGAGCGTATCGACCAGGAGATCGCCAAGACCCGCGAGAAGATCGCGGAGCAGCAGGAAAAGCTGAAGGCCCTGGAAGCGCAGAAAACCGAGGCGGAGAACCTGGAGATCGTCCAGATGGTGCGCGCTGTGCGCATGACCCCGGCCCAGCTGAACGCCCTGTTGGCTGGCGGCATGGTGCCCGGCCGGGACACGGTTCCCGCCCATCCCGAACAGGAGGACATGGCCCATGAAGAATAAGAAGATTTTCAGAACCTTTGCCGCCCTTTGCACCTGCCTGGTGCTGATGGGCGGCTTTTCTGTGACCGCCTTCGCCCAGGGCGCTGACCCTGCGCCGACGGCCACACCGGCAGCAGACGCCACCAACGACAGCAATGTGGTGGTGGAAGAAACCGAGGACAGCCCACCCCTGACCCCGGAGGGCAACGCCGCCCTGGTGGATGACTTTGGCGGCAACAAGCAGCTCATCACCGTCACCACCAAGGCGGGCAACTACTTCTACATCCTCATTGACCGCGCCAATGAGGACAAGGAGACCGCCGTCCACTTCTTGAACCAGGTGGACGAGGCTGACTTGGAGGCGCTGATGGAGGACGGCGAGACTGCGGAAGAAACCCCCGCCGTCTGCAACTGCACCGAAAAATGTGTTGCCGGTGCGGTAAATACGGCTTGCCCGGTCTGCGCCGTGAATATGGCGGGATGCACGGGCCAGGAGCCGGAACCCACGCCCACCCCGGAGACGGAAACCGAGCCGGAAGCCGAACCGGCGGGGTTGAATCCGGCGTTCCTGCTGGTGGTGCTGGCTGTGTTGGGCGGCATCGGTGCGCTGGTCTACTTCAAATTCATCAAGCAGAAGCCCAAGACCAAGGGCAGTGACAACCTGGATGATTACGACTACGGCGAGGACGATCCCGAACAGGAGGATGCAGACCCCTGGGAGACCGAGGAATCCGACGAGCCGGAGGACGCCGACGGGGGCGGCGATGAGGAAAGCGAGAACCCGGCCCAATGACCCGGTTCACCGAAAGCCCTTATGAACCCATGATGACGCGCAGGCCGGAGGGCGGGAAGGCAGCTTCCCGTCCTCCCTCTTTATCTCCCAGCCACCCCTGTTATGGCTGCGGAACCTACCGCCCCGGCCAGCCCTGCGTGGGTTTCTGCCACAAAGAGCTGACTGCGTGGCTGCGCGAAAGGAGGAAGCAAAAATGAAATTGGTAATTGCCGAAAAGCCCTCGGTGGCAAAATCCCTGGCCGCCGTGCTGGGGGCCACTTCCCGCAAAGACGGCTACCTGGAGGGCGGCGGCTGGCTGGTGAGCTGGTGCCTGGGGCATCTGGCCGGGCTGGCGGACGCCGCCACCTACAACCCCGACTATGCCAAGTGGCGCTATGATGACCTGCCCATTTTGCCGGAGTCCTGGCGCTTCACCATCGCCAAGGACAAGCGGGATCAGTTCGATGTGCTGCGGACCTTGCTACGGCGGGAGGACGTGACCGAGGTAGTCAACGCCTGCGACGCCGGGCGCGAGGGCGAGCTGATTTTCCGCACGGTCTACTGCCTGGCGGGCTGCCAGAAGCACATGAAACGGCTGTGGATTTCCAGCATGGAGGATTCCGCCATCCGGGAGGGCTTTGACAACCTGCGCCCCGGCGCGGACTATGACGGGCTGCACCAGGCGGCCCTCTGCCGGGCCAAGGCCGACTGGCTGGTGGGTATCAACGCCACCCGGCTGTTTTCGGTGCTGTACCACCGCACCCTCAATATCGGGCGCGTCATGTCCCCGACGCTGGCCCTCATCGTCCAGCGGGAGGCCGAGATCGACGCCTTCAAGCCGGTGCCGTTCTATTCTGTGGCTCTGGACCTGCCCGGTTTTACTGCTGCCAACGCCCGCATGGACAAGAAAGCCGATGCCGAACAGCTGAAAAGCGCCTGCCAGGGCGGCACGGTGACAGTCAAACAGGTGGAGCGCAGGGACAAATCTGAGAAGCCGCCCGCCCTCTATGACCTCACCACCCTCCAGCGGGACGCCAACCGCCTGCTGGGGTTCACGGCGCAGCAGACGCTGGACTATCTGCAAAACCTCTATGAAAAGAAGCTCTGCACCTATCCCCGGACGGACAGCCGATACCTGACCTCCGACATGGCCGAGGGCCTGCCGGTGCTGGTGAATCTGGTCGCCAACGCCATGCCGTTCCGCAAGGGCATCGCCATTTCCTGCGATGCGGCGGCAGTCGTCAACGACAAGAAAGTGACCGACCACCATGCGGTGATCCCCACCCGGAACATCCGGGAGGCGGACCTGTCCGCTTTGCCGGTGGGTGAACGGGCGATTCTGGAACTGGTGGCGCTGCGGCTGCTGTGCGCGGTGGCCCCTCCCTATATCTACGATGAAACTTCTGTCACGGTGGAGTGCGCCGGTGCGGAGTTTACCGCCAAGGGCCGCACGGTGAAGCAATCCGGCTGGCGGGCGCTGGACGCCGCCTACCGGGCCAGCATGAAAAATGTGGAGCCGGACGGCAATTCCGAGGACAAGGCCCTGCCGGAACTGACCGAGGGCCAGGAGCTACCGGTCACGGGGGCCGCCGTCAAGGAGGGCAAGACCACCCCGCCCAAGCACTTCACCGAGGACACGCTGCTTTCCGCGATGGAGACCGCCGGGAAGGACGATATGCCGGAGGATGCCGAGCGCAAGGGGCTGGGCACCCCCGCTACCCGCGCCGGGATTTTAGAGAAGTTGGTGTCCACCGGCTTTCTGGAACGCAAAAAGAGCAAGAAAACCGTGCAGCTTTTGCCGTCCCACGACGCCATTTCCCTGATTACCGTTCTGCCGGAGCAGCTGCAATCCCCGCTGCTGACCGCCGAGTGGGAGTACCGGCTGGGCGAGATCGAGCGCGGTGAGCTGGCCCCGGAGGACTTCATGGCTGAGATCACCGCCATGCTGAAGGAGCTGGTGGGGACTTATCAGGTCATCAAGGGCAGCGAGTACCTGTTTGCCCCGCCCCGTGAGGTGGTGGGCAAATGCCCCCGCTGCGGCGGTGAAATTGCAGAAATGCAAAAAGGCTTCTTCTGTCAGGACAAATCTTGCAAATTTGCGATCTGGAAGAACAACAACTGGTGGGCAGCAAAGCGCAAACAGCCCACCAAAGCCATTGTGGCGGCGCTGCTGAAAGATGGCCGCGCCCATGTGGCGGGGCTGTACTCCGAGAAAAGCGGCAAGACCTACGACGCCACTGTGGTGCTGGAAGATACCGGCCAGTACGTCAACTTCAAGCTGGACTTTGACCGGCAGAAAGGCGGCGGCAAATGAAACTGAGTTTGTATGAACAGAAAACGATTATCCTCTACAACCAGGCCGAGGCCACCGCCGAGGTCTATTCCCACGACCCGCGCCTGCTGGAAAAGCTGCGGCGGCTGGCCGAGAAGTACCCGGACCAGATTGTGAAAAAGGACCGCCAGACCTTCACGGTGCCCAAACGCTGCGTGTCGGTGCGGGAGCCGTATAGCGCCGAGCGCCGCAAGGCTGCCAGTGAACGAGCTAAAGCCGCCGGGTACAGACCGCCCATCCCCAAAGCGGGCGGCAAGTGAGCATGGGCGAGAGCGTCTTTGAAGCCGTAAAACAGTCCGTCACCGCCAGAGAGGCGGCGGAGCTTTACGGCATCGCGGTGGGGCGCGGCGGCATGGCCTGCTGCCCCTTCCACGATGACCGCCACCCCAGCATGAAGGTGGACGCCCGTTTCCACTGTTTTGGCTGCGGCGCAGACGGCGACGTGATCGACTTCACCGCCCGGCTCTACGACCTGTCCCCCAAAGAGGCCGCCGAAAAGCTGGCCCAGGATTTTGGCCTTTCCTATGACAGCAAGGCCCTGCCCCGGCGAAGCTATGTCCGGCAAAAATCCGAGGCGCAGGTGCGGAAAGAAAAACGGGAACACGGCTGGCGCGTCCTGACCGACTACTACCACCTGCTCCGAAAATGGGAGGCCGACTATTCCCCCAAGACGCCGGACGAGGACCCGCACCCGCGCTTTTTGGAGGCCATCCAGAAAAAAGACTACATGGGCTATTTGCTGGACACCTTTCTCGACAGCAGCACCGAGGAACAGGACCAGTGGATCGCAGAACACACCGCTGAAATTTCGGCCATAGAAGGGAGAGTGAACATCATGGCTGACAAACCCACCAACCGGGAACGGTTGCAGCAAATCACGGCGGGCATCGAGCAGGGCATCAAGGAACTGTTCGAGAGCGAAAAGTATATGCGCTACCTGTCCGTGATGTCCCGTTTCCACCGCTACTCCGTCAACAACACCATGCTCATCTATATGCAGAAGCCGGACGCCACCCTGGTGGCCGGGTACAACAAGTGGAAAAATCAGTTTGAGCGCCATGTGAAGCGCGGCGAACACGGCATCACCATCATCGCGCCCACGCCGTTCAAGAAAAAAATCGAGGAACAGAAGCTGGACCCGGACACCAAAGTCCCCATGTTGGATAAGGATGGCAAGGTCATCAAGGAGGAAAAGGAAATCGAGATCCCGCTGTTCCGCCCGGTGAAGGTGTTCGATGTGAGCCAGACGGACGGGAAACCGCTGCCGGAGCTGGCGTCCACCCTTTCCGGGAGTGTCCAGAACTACGAGGCTTTCATGGAGGCCCTGCGCCGGTCCGCGCCGGTGCCGCTCTCCGTGGAGCCGATGGCCGCCAACATGGATGGATTTTTCTCGCCGGACCAGCAGCGCATCGCCATACGGGCAAGCATGAGCGAGGTGCAGACCGTTTCCGCCGCCGTCCATGAGATCGCCCACAGCAAACTGCACAACTACGCCAAGGCCCAGGAGGAAGCGGCCAGGGCCGGTGACAAGGAGCCGCCCAAGAAGAAAGACCGCAACACCGAGGAGGTGGAGGCTGAGAGCATTTCCTACGCGGTTTGCCAGTATTACGGTATCCAGACTGGCGAGAACAGCTTCGGCTATATCGCCAACTGGAGCCAGGGTAAGGAGCTGCCGGAGCTGCGGGCCAGTTTAGAGACCATCAACAAGGCGGCTGGGGAACTGATCGCGGACATTGACCGGCATTATAAGGTTATCTGCAAGGAGCGCGGCATTGACCTGACCGCCCAGCCGGAACAGGCGGTGCCCCAGCAGGAAGCCACGCCGGGACCAGCCCCGGAGGTCTCTATTCAGCAGCCCACAGAGGAAACGCCCGATGCATCTTCCCCCAGCGCCGAAGCCCAGGAGGCCCTGCTGGTGCTGGACGATACCACCTATCTTCATGTTCAGCCCTGCGACACCGGCTGGGACTACACGCTCTACGACGCCGCCACCAGAAAGCAGCTGGACGGCGGCCAGCTGGATGCGCCGGAGCTGCCCCTGTCCACCGCTGCGCTGAAAATCTGTGAGATGCACGGGATGGGCGGCCAGACCATTCAGTATGCGCCGCTGTCCATGATCGAGACCTTGCAGGAGGCGGCTGTCCAGCAGATGCAGACCGAGGCCAAGGCCGCCGCCCCGGAAACTACCATGCTGCCGGACGCCCCGGAACAGCATCTGGACGAATACCCCATGCCGGACCCCACGCTAACCCAGGACGATTTGGAAAAGTGCGGCTATCTGGACGGAGACCTTCTGCCCCTCTCCAAAGAACGCGCCTATGAGCTGATGGAGCGCGACCTGACCGTTTATATCGTCCAGCAGGGTGAGAACCCGGCGATGGCTTTTGATACCGCCGACCTGGACGCCCATGACGGTATCTTTGCCGTTACCCGCGAGGAATGGGAGGAAAGCCCGGCTTTCGATGCCCAGGTCAAGGAGCGTATGGACCACCAGCAGGAACGGGAGCAGGCGTTCCTCGACCACAAGGGCGATTGCTTCGCCATCTATCAGGTGAAGCACACCGATGAGCTGCGGGATATTCGCTATGAGGGGCTGGAATGGATCAAGTCCATCGGGCAGACGGTGCAGCGGGACAATTATGATTTGGTTTACACCGCGCCGCTGGAACCCGGCGACCTGAAAGGCAGCGTGCTGGACAATCTTGAATACCGCTTCAACAATGAACACCCCGCCGACTACCGCCACCCATCCATGAGCGTCAGCGACATCGTTGCCATCAAGCGGGACGGCAAGGTATCCTGTCATTACTGCGACAGCTTCGGCTTTGCCGAGGTTCCCGGATTCCTGCCGGACAACCCGCTGAAAAATGCGGAGATGGCCGTGGAGGATGACTACGGCATGATCGACGGCATCATCAACAACGGCCCCAAGGAGCAGACGGTGGCCCAACTGGAACAGCAGGCCCGCAGCGGCCAGCCCATCTCCCTGATGGACCTGGCTGCCGCCGCCCACCGGGAGGACCGGGACAAGAAGAAATCCGTTGTGGAGCAGCTGAAAAGCCAGCCCAAACCCGAACATAAAAAGACAGCGCCCAAAAAGAGCGCGGAAAGGGAGATCTGATATGAACGCTTTGACCTTTGAGGAAACCAACCTGCTGTGCATCTACAACCCCGGCACCCGCCAGGGGGCCATCGAGGCCCTGACCGAGATGCGCGGCCACTTGCAGGCGGACGAGACCGAGCTGTTGGCCCTGACCGACAGCACCCTCGCCAAGCTGCGCGCCATGACCGACGCCGAGTTTGATGAGCTGGAACTGTACCCGGATTTTGACGAGTAACCCCCTGTTTTAACCAGCCGGGGCGGCCGCCGTGCCGCCCCATTTTCATATCCGAAGGAAGGGAGGATAGAACCCCATGCCAACCAAAGCAGAACAATATGCGCAGATGGCCGATCAGGTGGCGCGGCAGCTCACCGGCAGCTGGCAGGAGTGGGCGGGCTTTCTCACCACCGCCGCCCGCCTCTACAAATATCCATTCCATGAGCAGCTGATGATCTACGCCCAGCGCCCGGACGCCACCGCCTGCGCCGAGTACGACCTGTGGAACAACCGCATGGGCCGGTATGTGCGGCGCGGGTCCAAGGGCATCGCCCTGGTGGATGATTCCGGGGACCGGCCCCGGCTGCGGTATGTGTTTGATATTTCCGACACCGGCACCCGTGAACACTCCCGTACACCCTGGCTGTGGACGATGAACGAGGAACACACCGCGCCGGTTATGGCGATGCTGGAGCGCAACTACGATGTGGGCGGTAACGACCTGGCCCAGCAGCTGGCCGATGTGGCCGCCGGTCTGGCGGAAGAATACTGGACGGACCACCGGCAAGACATTCTCTACATCGTTGACGGTTCCTTTTTGGAGGAGTACGATGAGTACAACATCGAAGTCCAGTTCAAATCCGCCGCCGCTGTCAGCATCACCTACGCCCTGATGTCCCGCTGTGGGCTGGAGCCGGAGCAGTATTTCAGCCATGAGGATTTCATGGCGATCTTCGACTTCAATACCCCCGCCACCGTGGGGGCGCTGGGAACGGCGGTCAGCCAGATAAACCAGCAGGTGCTGCGGCAGATCGGCGTTACCATCCAGAACTACGAGCGCGCCAAGAGCGCGGAAAGGAGTGCCAAACATGGAGAACAACCTGACTTACACGAGGAACGGCGATTACCTGATCCCCGACCTGAAGCTGTCCGAACAGCCGGAGAAGCCCCTGGGCAAGTACGGCAGGATGAGGAAAGCGTACCTGAAAGAACACCGGCCCATCCTCTACAACCAGCTGCTGATGAGCGAGAAGCTGTACCCGCACCTTCTGGAGATCGACGAGACCGCGAACATCCGTCTGGAGCAGATGATGTCCCAGCTGGCGAAAGACGTGGGCGCGACGGAGCAGCTGAAAGCCAGCAACCCGATGGCCTGGGTGGGCCTGATGAACACCTGCAAGGCCCAGGCGGAGGAGATTCTGCTGGCGGAACTTATCAACAGCTGACCTTAAACCTGTTCCTCTCCGAAGCGGAACAAATCCAGAATATCGACGAAGCAGAGAGTGTGAAAACGCCCTCTGCTTTTTCTATGTCCAAACCCGCTGCGCAGCCAGAACCTGTGCGCCGGGCGCTGACCCAGGCGGAGATTGACGCCGCCATCCAGGAATGGAACGGCAAGATCGAGAGCAAGCACACGGTTGTCCGCTACATGAGGGACCATGCCCGTGAAAAGGACACCGCCGCCTGGCTGCGGCAGGAATATGGCGATGACCTCCCGGCCCTGCCTGTGACGGTGGACGGCGCGGCGGGCGACGTGCCTTGGCCCAAGGTGCAGCGCCGGATCGCCCAGCTCATCAAGGAAGATCGGTTCTACACCGAGGCGGAGCAGGACCGATTTGACAACATCGACCCCATCGCCATCCGGGAGGCCCTGGCCGAGCGCGGCATCGTGAACGGCCAGGTGGTGGACCCGGAAAAGCTGGACAGTGATCCATTCATCCGGCAGGTCATGCGGGATGTGGAGGCCGTCGCAACCGAGGAACAGGCCGAGGCAGCGGCAAAGCCGCCTGTGCCGGACTTATCCGGCCAGCCCGTCACCCGCGAGGGCGACACCCTCACCATCGGCAGCGGCGAACCCACCCATGAGATCGACATCACGGTGTCGGACGAGGAATATGCCGCCATCCGGGGCACCATCCCGGAGCGCACCGCCTACGATCCGTCCGCCCCGGTTTACAATGTGGGCAATACCGTCTATCTGGATGACCGCGCCCATCAAATTACCGAACTGCGGGAGGATACGGTGCAGCTGCTGCCCACCGGCATGAGCTATCCCATCTACCGGGTTGAGAGCCGGGAGCGGTTCGAGCAGCTTTTGCGGGCAGACAACCGCAACGACTTCTACACCGAGTTCCTGCCCGTCAACCCTGACACGGCGGACCAGGATCTGCGGGACGTGCTGGCCCACGGCCTGATCGGCGCGCCGGACAAGGCGGAGCTTTCCGAACTGCTGCGCACCGGCAAGAGCAACCGGGAGGTCGCCCTGTGGCTGAGCCGGGCCTATCCTGACATCATCGAGACGATGGAGCTGGAGACCGGCGATACCGCCGACTACCGAACCATACCCGAAGGCATCGAGCTGGAAGTGCTGGACGCGGACGAGAAGCGACTGGCCATGCTGTTCTTCCGCTGGGATGAGGTCGCACCGCTGCTGCGCGGGCTATATGCCCGCCAGCTGGACGGCTTTGTGCAGGAGCAGGATGAACCGTATATGGAAGCCCCTGCCGCCGCGGAAGAACCTGCCGAAACCGCCAAGCCCATTGAAGAAGCCGCTGAGGCACCGGCGTTCCACTCCGAGACGGTGGCCGTCTACCCCGGTGACAAAAACGGACTTCCCTATGACGTGGTGGTGGAACGGCTGCACGTTGACCGGCCGGAACCCACGCCGCCTGAACCGACGCCGGACACGCAGCCGGAGGAAAAGCCGGATCACCCGGTCGCCATCCCGGTGAACGGTGAGTGGCAGACTTTCCCCAACCAGAGGGCAGCCGAACAGGCGGCCTATCAGGAGTACCGGGACAACCTGCGCCGCAACGCCGAGAACTTCCGCATCACCGACGACCATCTGGGCGAGGGCGGCCCCAAGGCCAAGTACCAGGCCAATGTGGCGGCGATCAAGCTGCTGAAATATCTGGAAGAGACCACCGGGCAGGCCACGCCGGAACAGCAGGAGGTATTGTCCCGCTATGTGGGCTGGGGCGGCGTGGCGGATGCCTTTGACCCGGACAAACCCGCGTGGGATGCCGAGTATTCGGAACTGAAAGAACTGCTGACCCCAGAGGAATACGCTGCGGCGCGGGCCTCCACCCTCAACGCCCACTATACCAGCCCCACCGTCATCCGCGCCATCTATGAGGCCGTGGAGCAGATGGGCTTCCGCACCGGCAACATTCTGGAACCGTCCTGCGGTGTGGGTAATTTCTTCGGGATGCTGCCGGAGAGCATGGCCGGGAGCAGGCTGTACGGCGTGGAGCTGGATTCCATCAGCGGGCGGATTGCCCAGCAGCTCTACCCCAAGGCTAACATCACCGTGGCGGGCTTTGAGACCACCGACCGGCGGGACTTCTATGACCTTGCCATCGGTAACGTCCCTTTCGGCCAGTACCAGGTGAACGACAAAGCCTACAACAAGCTGGGCTTCAACATCCACAACTACTTTTTTGCCAAGGCGCTGGACCAGGTGCGCCCCGGCGGCGTGGTGGCCTTTGTCACCAGCCGCTACACAATGGACGCCAAGGATTCCACCGTGCGCCGGTATCTGGCCCAGCGGGCCGAGCTGCTGGGGGCGATCCGCCTGCCCAACAACGCTTTCCGCGCCAATGCCGGGACCGATGTGGTGTCCGACATCCTGTTTCTGCAAAAGCGGGACCGCCCGCTGGACATCGCCCCGGACTGGACCCAAACCGGCCGGACCGAGGAAGGCTTCACGGTCAACCAGTATTTTCTGGATCACCCGGAGATGGTGCTGGGGCGGCCCACCGCCGAAAGCACCCAATACGGCAAACAGGATTACACCGTGGCCCCCATCGAGGGGCTGGAGCTGGCCGATCAGCTGCACGATGCCGTGAAGTACATTCGCGGCACCTACCAGGAGGCCGCGCTGCCGGAGCTGGGCGAGGGCGAGGACATCGACGAATCCCTCCCGGCTGACCCCAATGTGAAGAACTACTCCTACACGGTGGTGGACGGCGCGGTGTACTTCCGGGAAAACAGCCGCATGGTGCGCCCCGACCTGAACGCCACCGCCGAGGCCCGCGTCAAAGGGCTGGTGGGACTGCGGGATTGTGTGCAGCGGCTCATCGACCTGGAGATGGACGCCGCCGCGCCGGATGCCGACATCCGGGCGCAGATGGCCGAACTGAACCGCCGCTATGACGATTTTTCCGCCAAGTACGGACTTATCAATGACCGGGCGAACCGGCTGGCCTTTGCCGATGACAGCAGCTATTACCTGCTCTGTGCCCTGGAGGTGCTGGACGAGGATGGCCGGTTGGAGCGCAAGGCAGATATGTTCACCAAACGCACGATCAAGCCACATGAGGCCGTCACCACCGTAGACACCGCCTCCGAGGCCCTGGCGGTCTCCATTTCTGAAAAAGCCTGCGTGGATATGGCCTACATGGAACAGCTCACCGGCAAAACCGGCGAAGAATTGGCTGACGAGCTGCGCGGTGTCATCTTCCGTGTACCGAGCCAGACTGAGCCGGACGGAACGCCCCATTATGTGACCGCCGATGAATACCTCTCCGGCAACGTGCGCCGGAAGCTGCGCCAGGCCCAGCGGGCGGCGGAGCAAGACCCGGCCTTTGCGGTCAACGTGGAGGCCCTGACCGCTGCCCAGCCCAAAGACCTGGACGCTTCCGAGATCGAGGTGCGGTTGGGTGCGACGTGGATCGACAAGGAGTACATCCAGCAATTCATGTACGAGACCTTCGACACGCCTTTTTACCTCCAGCGCAGCATTGAAGTCCACTACACCCCCTTTACGGCGGAATGGCAGATCTCCGGCAAAAATGTCGTGGGGCAAAACAACGTGGCCGCCTATTCGACCTACGGGACCAGCCGCGCCAACGCCTATAAAATCCTCGAAGATTCCCTCAATCTGCGGGATGTGCGTATCTACGACACCGTGGAGGACGCGGACGGCAAGGAACGCCGGGTGCTGAACGCCAAGGAAACCACCCTGGCCGCCCAAAAGCAGCAGGCCATCCGGGATGCTTTCCGCGACTGGATTTGGCGCGACCCGGAACGTCGGCAGGCGCTGGTGCGCCAGTACAATGAGGAAATGAACGCCACCCGCCCCCGCGAATATGATGGCAGCCACATTGTTTTTGGCGGCATGAACCCGGCCATCACCCTGCGGGAACACCAGAAAAACGCCATCGCCCATGTGCTGTACGGCGGCAACACGCTGTTGGCCCATGAGGTGGGCGCGGGCAAGACGTTTGAAATGGTAGGGGCCGCGATGGAGGCCAAGCGGCTGGGGCTGTGCCAAAAGAGCTTATTCGTGGTGCCCAACCACCTGACCGAACAGTGGGCTTCGGAGTTCCTGCGTCTGTACCCGTCCGCGAACATCCTGGTGACAACCAAAAAGGACTTCGAGAAGCACAACCGCAAGAAGTTCTGTGCCCGTATTGCCACCGGCGACTACGACGCCATCATCATGGGTCACTCCCAGTTCGAGAAAATCCCCATCAGCAAGGAACGCCAGGAGCGGCTGCTGCATGAGCAGATTTGGGAAATCACCGAGGGTATCGCCGAGGTGGAGGCCAGCGGCGGGGAACGGTTCACCGTCAAGCAGCTGGAACGCACGAAAAAGTCTTTGGAGGCGCGGCTGGAAAAGCTGCAAGCCGAGGACCGCAAGGACGATGTGGTGACGTTTGAACAGCTGGGCGTGGACCGGCTTTTTGTGGACGAGGCGCACAATTATAAAAACCGTGCGAAACGTTGCGCATAAGCCCTTGTTGACAGCAAGGACGAACAGCGCCATGTGATTGCACTTAACAATAAGAAAATATCACAGAGAACTTGAATCTCGAAATCAGGGGTGAAATTCCCCTGCCGTACAGAACCAATGCCGGAAAGGAGCAATCCCATAGCGGTCTGTCAAACCGCAGGCAGTACGAGAGCTAATACTCCACTGTGCGTTGCACATCTGTAAATGTGCAGGGTACAAAGCGTGGTGAAGTCGTAACCTGAAAACCTAAACCCCTGCAAAGGGGCATGGAGAA
>ERZ772892.2553-NODE-2553-length-15151-cov-3.951908_pt1 | contig 15151 bp, 18 predicted proteins | sample MGYA00512126_ERZ772892 | MGnify/ENA primary metagenome ERZ772892 (study PRJEB29015, sample SAMEA2737697) | human gut metagenome | biome: human gut; feature: human-associated habitat; material: faeces | place: China | collected 2012 ... | reverse complement strand
ACTGTTCATACCCTGGAAGCGACCGGAGCCAACGAACACGATGTCAGCATGACCTCAAAGCTATTAACAGGCGAAGAAGAGATTGTTTATGGAGACAGTGGCTATCTTGGTGCTGAAAAGCGAGAAGAATTTCGGATGTTCGCAGGTACAGACTAAACGAAGAAAACATAAAAATCATCCGTGAGAGCAAAAGTGGAGCATGTATTTGCTGTCGTCAAGGGGCAGCTTCGATACCGAAAAACACGATACCGAGGGCTGCGAAAGCAGACGGCAAAATTGAATATGCTGTTCGCTCTGGCAAACCTGATTCTTGCCGACAGACCTTTCCGTCTAGCGGCTTTACCTGATGTGCCTATCAGAGCGGATATTCGAAATACGAACGGCGTTTCTGCTCGACAGCCCACTGACGGCAATCTTCACCCCTGTTATGCGATGTTGCCTTAATAATTTTTTCTTTCTGCTGTAATCCCTCTTAAAGTGAGTTGTTCAAGGGAGTCCACGATGAACCGGCCCTCGGTCCATCGTTTAAGTTTGGACAGACTTCTCTCTTGGCGTAAAAATACAATTTCTAAAGCAGATAGTAACGATTGGAGGTCGCACTTCCATTATGACGGTAGTGCGGCTCTTTGCGTATTAACTCGGCTTTTTCCAAATCTTTAATGGCTCTTTTGACTGTACTGCGGGAGATAGATAAATCCTTTGCAATGGTCTGAATACTCGGCCATGCTTTGTTTGCCTGATCCATACGGTCATGCAGGTAAATATAAACGAGCTTTGCTCTTGGCGGCAGTTCGTCATTGCAGTACAATTTTGTGTAATACGGCATTTGTCTCGCCTCTCATTCTGTACGTATTGATTTCGGTTGTTCATCCTTAAAATCATGATATTGTTCCTGCATATTGATGCCTCCAACAGACGAAGTTCCGATCTTTACATTTATTCCCTGATTACATGGGTATCTTTTTTGCATTTCTGCTTCCAAAGAGTCTTTGCTAACATAGGAAACCTTTCTGGCTCCCTTGTCAGCGATAATGTACTTGTCATCAGAGAAAGAAATCCCCCATTGGAAAAACAGCTTTAGCTTGGACACAAATGGATGTGCGCCTGTTTTCATCACAATAAAATTACCTTTTTTCATGGATCTTAATTCATCCGCCGTCATCAGCGGGCGTTCGGTCATCTGTAGGCTCTGCGACGGATCATTCTTTGAACGGCTGACAGAGCCGGTCATCACTGTCCGGCTGCCGAGCGCTTTGGAGATGATCTCTGCCGTTTCACTAGAAGGCGCAAACCCTCCTGCAATGGTAAGCTGACAGTTGTCTTGTATAATGGAAGCGCCTTCACGACCATAGTTCTTTTCCAACTGCTGGTAGGACTGTATAATGCTGACAAGCGACAATTTTCTGGAACGGGAAGCGGAATACATCATTTCGGCAGACTGTATCGGTGCCAAAGTCCCAAACTCATCCATGTAGAACATCGCACGATTTTTTAGTCTACCGCCGTTTTCATCCGCCACGGCAAGGATTTCACGATAAAGCTGTTGAATGAGCAGACTCACCATAAAATACGCGCTTGGATTTTCTTCCGGCATAACAATAAACAATGCAGATTTCTCATTGCAAAACTTTTCCGCGTCAATATCGGTATCAAAACAGAGCACCTGTTCCATTTCACTATCGAGAAAAGCGTTCAGGCGCGACATCACCGTGGACATAACCGATGCCATTGCCTGATCGCCGGTATTCAGTGCCGCCCCCGAGAACCACCGCGCTTTGTGGTCTTCGGGGAGCCTGTCCATAAGAAGCTGAAACTGATTCTTTCCTTTCACACCGCTTGGTGCCTGCAAATCCTGTACCAGTTTGAATACCGACACAATATGTCGCTGCTCTTTCGATGCAAATTCCGCAATCAACAAAATCAATGAGGTCAGAACACCTTCGGCTGCATCGTAGAAGAAGGCATTGTGTCCGTAAGCAGAAGCATCACCGTCACCATAAATCAGGGTTTTCCCGATAATCTTGGCGTACTTTTCAGCTTTTGCGCGTAAAGATACATTCTCTGGATATTCCTTTGCCATGTCCATATACTTGTTTACCAAGTGCAGCAAATTAAATTCATCCGACTGAGTAGGATTACGTAAATCAATAACCGCTACATGGTATCCGTAGTAATTTTTTGCGATGCTCCCATAATTCCGATAAAGATCCCCCTTGGTGTCGGTTGTAAGGAACGACATTCCACTGGCACAGGCATATTCCAGATTAGGGTATAGCCAATAAGCGGTTTTCCCGCAGCCCGCCGCACCGACCATCATGCAATGAACATCCGCGTCGTCCACAAGGGCAACCGTTTCACCGCCTTTGTTCCGGCAGCCGACGATGATGCCCTGCGGCAGTGTCGGTAGTGCGTTGCTTTTTGCCTGCTTCCGCCACAACTCCGGCGTGAAGGGAACTTGTTTGTATGTCCTGCGTATTTCCGCTTTGGTAGCAAACCGCGACGTACCGTGTTGACCGTCTCCCACCGTTCGACTTTTGATGTTGTTGAGATTGTAAATCTGTGCAAGTAGTGTAATGCCACCGAGGATACAGAACATCACTACTGCAACGACAATTAAAGTTGTAACGCCTGACATGATTCTTCCTCCTGCTCGATAAAAAGTAAATTCTCATTCCAATCCTTTCGGGTGGGAATGAGAATTTCATGTGGAATTCTTTGTGTAAACAACTTGTCGGATATTCTTTTGTTTGCTTTCTGACCGGGTTCATCATTGTCGAGGCACAGATACACATATCCAATGTTCGGATTGTCCTTAAGCATCTGCCATAGTACTTGATCGGATACTCCGCAGCAGGCGGCATAGCTGTGGCTTTTCCAATCCTCCTTGTGCATAGAGATAAAACTGAGCATATCCACAGGCGCCTCAAAAAGATAGAGCCTGTTATCCGTTCCTGTCCAGTGAAAGCTGTAACGAGGATCACAGCTTTCGACATTCCCTTTGTAGGTACTTTCACTGCCGGTTCCTCGCTTATGCGCATGACGGGCGATACCGTTTTCATCGTAACCGACAAACACGGCGTTGTGATAGTCGGCGGATTCATAGATCATCTTCTGATGCACAAAGGCATTCAGCACATCACGGTCGATTCCGCGGCGGTTTAAGAGATAGGCATAGACTCTGCGCATATTGTCGCCGGCTTTGGGCAATTTAAATTCTGTTTTTCGCTCTGTTCCATGCGCGGGCGTATAACTATTGTTCTGCACAAATTCATTGCGCGAATTGGGTGCAGCTTCAAGCTGCCCGCCGAGCAGATATTCCACCGATTCTGCATAAGATTTGTTGTAATACCTGCGGACGAAGTCAATGGCATCGCCGCCGACCTGCTCGTATTGGTGGTACCACAGATTTCCTCGAATAGTTACTTTCTGTGAACCGTCACGCCATTCGTATTCTGAGCCGGAATGCTTTAAGACCTCACCCTGACTGCGAAGCAACTCAGCAATATCCGTCTGTCGAGCTATTTGTTTTTGTTCTTTTGTAAAATGAATATATTTCGTTGACATAGGATCTCCTTTCAAGTTTTTTAGGTTGAACTTTCAAAAATAATTTAAAATAGGTTGAATTTATCCTATATATTGCGTATAATAGATACAGGAGGTGTTGCAAATGACTGTTAACACAAATAATCTTGTTTCTATCACAGAAGCAAATCAAAACTTTTCAAAAGTTGCTCGACTTGTAGATGAAAATGGTTCCGCAGTGATATTAAAAAACAATGTTCCCCGTTACCTGATTGTGGAATTCAGCCAGGCAGAAACGATTCAAGTCAGTTCCGATGAAGATGTCATGGAAATCTCCAAAAGACTAATCGAAAAGAACAGGCAGGCATATGAGGTACTTGCCAAATGAAAAAACTGACAAAAAATCAGATACTCAAATTGCATACAGAACTCATAAAAGCAACCGGTGGTACAGACGGTCTTCGTGACGAAGCACTGCTTGATTCGGCTTTAAATGCACCGTTTCAAGGATTCGGTGAAACAGATGTTTATCCATCCATTCAACAAAAAGCAGCAAGGCTCGGTTTCGGTTTGATAAAAAATCATGCTTTTACAGACGGAAACAAACGCATCGGCGTTCATGTGATGCTGGTATTTTTGATGGTCAACGGAATCGAATTAAGTTATACCCAGGAAGAACTTTCCGACATGGTTCTCAAGGTTGCGTCAGGCGAATTTTCGTTTGAAAATATGCTGAAATGGATTATTGATCACGAAAAGGCACAATCCGATTGAGATTGTGCCTTTTCTCATTCCGGTTTTATTCCCTGCGCCATTTTCTTTTCCTCAATTCTCCTGCGTACTTTTTTCTCGATACGGGAATGGATATCATCATTTTTTAATATATCCTCCTGCAATATCTGAGCGATCCAAGTCAACAGTCGAAGGGACGCCAGCGCCATAGCAAAGTTGTTCTGCGAATACGTGGACTCGTTTTCAAGTAACCGTTGTGCATACTCGTTTCCCTTGTTCGCTGAAGAGGACAGCAATCTTACCGCCAAGTCATAGTTCATATCTACTCCTTGACCGTAGAGATACATTTTCCCGAGCTGATATTCAGCCCATTGGTTTCCTTGATCTGCGGCTTCGGTAAGTAATTGAACCGCAAAAGCGATACTGCTGTATGAAGCCTGTCCTTTCAAATGCATCTTTGCCAAGGCATATTTTGCATATGAACTGCCCTGCATCGCCACCTTTTTCAACAGTTCCTCAGAATTAAAATCTTCGGCTGCTTCATTGAGACAACTTTTGGCTCTGCAGTACTGATCATTCATATTCTCGGGATCAGTCCACGAAATGTTCTCTTTCGCTTCTTCAGCTTCGTCGCCCATAGTCATTTCGGGGTGCTCGCACCCCTCATCTTCGAAAGTGATTTGATTATGAAGAATGTTGAGTGCTTCTTGAATCACCGCATTTTTGATTGTTTTAAATTCTTTATTCTGTGACAACGGAATGCGCTGCGTCATCGTATCTTGATAGGTGCGAATAATGTGATCTCTTTGCTCATACCACAGGCTATACAGTTCGGCGATGCGCTCGTCCTTGGCAAGTTCATCCACAATGCCGTCTATCAGATTCTTGGCTTTCTTCGGCATATATCCATATACCATCTTACCTTTGTAATGATCCAGTTCCCGAACCAACTCTTGAAGCATCATTGTTACAATTTCGTTTTCGTATACCCCGTTGTTGATTTGCTTAACGATGTCAGCCATCTTTTCTCTGCCGGTTCTTCGTAACTCATCACGGTGAGCAGTCTGATCTTGATAGATATGATACAGGTCGTGCTTGAATATCTCTCCGGCAAAATCCGATTTGAAACGCAAAAGGCCCTGTTCGGTCATGTACGGCTCTTTGCCAACCGAGTATGAAATCAAGTGCAGATGAGGATGGCTGCCTTCGTTATGAAAAGCACCGTACCATCGCAGGTCTACAAGTGGTATGCCCATCGCTTTTGCCAGCTTGTCCGCCTGACCGCGAAGCATATCTCTCCACGCCTTTGCGTTGTCATAGCCAAGCCTCTCTGCGTCCTCTCTCCGCAATGATAATATGGTTGTCCACACCGCACCCTCATGCTCGGCAACCGTCCTTGCCACCTCAGACAGATTGATTACCTCATCGTTTTGTGTGAATAATCCATGAGAACCTTGCTTTTCGACACGAGGCCGCATTGCAATGTATCTGACATAGTTTTCCTTCTTTCCGATCAGGTCAACATTTTCTTCAATGGTATGATTGATAAATTCGAAGGCAGTGCTTTTAGTCGGAGAGGAAATGTAGTCCTGATACTCGAAACTTTGAATCGAATCGGGAAAGTCATCGGTGAGTTCTTTGATCAGTCGCTGCTGTTCCTGTGTGGCCGGCTGATGCTTCCAAGACTCATCGCATTTTTCTACTCCTTCTCGGGTAGCAATATATTTGACAAGGTTCTGATTGTGTTTCGGAGAGCCGGATCGTATATATCGCCATTTTAAAATAAATCTCGCCATTGCTATTTGCCTTTCTGATACTTGACCGCATCATCAAAGGTGATACGACCGTTCAGCTTTTTCACATCGTTAACGCACTTTCCTCGGAGTCGGGAAAGCGTGTCCTCATCGACTCGAAAGCTCGCTGCCGTTACATGCATCATCATTGCAAGCTCCACCGCATACTTAAACATAAGGGATGCCATGCGGTTCTCAAAACTGTCAAGCGTACCTTGAACGGTGCTGACGATTACTTCGGGGAAATACTCTTTGTAGTTTTCCGCCGTCAAATACCCGCAGTAAAAATTGATCGCTTTTTCGATGAACTCTGACCGGCTTTTACAGCCGTCCTCCCGATACAGCTTTTCCACCCGTTCGAATGTTTCCGGATACATCCATAAAGCAAACTTGCTTTTATCTGCCATTTTCATCACTCCAATCGTTTTATACTAAAATCTGATAAAACGCTTTAATCAGATTTTAGTATTACAACTCCCATGTAAACGCCTTTACTGTGGGATTCATTGCAACTTCAACTCCAAGCCGTTCCATTTTACCTGTTTGCAACCCCTGTGTGTGAAAGCATGAAAAGCCTTACACGGTCGGCATTGCCGTCCGATGTGAACCGAGGCGGGGAAGCTCTGCAACCCCGTCTCTTATTCCTGCTATAATAATCGGCAGACGGATGCCGGTCGATTTGAAGCGTTTTCCCCTTTCTGTAAGCCTTGCCCCAAACCGCCCAAACTTCGCTTGAATGCCATTGGCCGGGTAGGAAGCCTACCTTGCCGACAAAACCGCAACACCGGGCGAAATCTTGGCTTACAGGGTGGAAACAAAAAAGACCGCAGGAAATCCTGCAGTCTTCGTTTGACGTGTTCAGTTTACATGGTGAGCGTTGGACCGGATTCTTCCGGTGTGCTCGACAACGTTTCGTTCAGACGGAAATCAATTCCATCAATACAATTTTCATAAACAAATCCTTTGATTTCTTCCATATTGCCAGATTCGTAATAAGAAACCAGCAAACGAGTGAACTCCGGCTGATCTTCAATCGGGACAGAAATGACACCGCAGCCATTTGAAACCATCACTTGATTTGCCGCCAGCATTGCGGTACGCTTGTTGCCGTCAAGAAACATTTGCCTACGCATCAGATAGAGCATCAACGTAATAGCCCGATCGGTCGGTTCCTCAATAGCAAGTATGCCGCTGATTTCTTCTTTTATCTGTGCTTCATTTGGCAGTTCGGGCTTCCATGAAGTACCGCCGATGGACACCGGCACCCTGCGGATAAAGCCTGCACCGATCACCAGGTTATCTCCGCCGACAAGACGATTCAGATAACAAACATAGGCGTAATCCGCTGGGACATCCAGATTTTCCAAAAGAAATTGCCACGCATGTTTCAAATTGTTTACGGCAATAATATCAGAAACCTTGACATTGGGAGCGCGCATCCCATTAAAAATGGCTTCGGTATCCGGATAAGTAACACCGAGACCTTCCAATTTAGCGCTTTTCCAAATATAATCGATCAAGTTTCTTTTTGCGGCAAAGATACTTTCTTCCCGCGTCATTTCAAATTTAGCCTTCATGCAATCTTTTACCTTCTTTACATCACATGGTTAATTCCGGATCATTGTTCTCCTGTGCAGGCTCCTGCATAATACCGAGATATTCCTCCAGCCGCTGTTCTTCCAATGAAGCAATCATCTCTGCGAACGGCTTCAAATCACCGCCCACCGCATAGGCTTCCAGCGCTTCAAAGTATGGGAGACGATTTTCCTTGGCGATAGAAACCGGAAGAAAGCCCACCGCCATCAACTGATAGTTCATAATCATACGCGAGGTGCGTCCGTTGCCGTCAACAAACGGATGAATTTTTACAAACTCCGCATGGGTCCATGCCGCAAGCTCAATTGCATTCATTTCAGCCTTATACGGTAAATCCACATAAAATTCTTTGACCTGACGATACATTTCGCTTGGTGCCGGAGGCTTATGCTGCGCACCGGAGATGCGCACTTCCACATTGCGATAAATGCCGCCGGGCAATATGTTTTCCATGAGCAGAGCATGGATATCTTTGACGGTGTTTTCATCCAACGGCTTTCCCTCGGCAACACATTGTTTGACAAACTGAAAGGCTTTGCTGTGGTTGACAACTTCATAAATCTCGCGCAGCGTTTTACCGCCGACCGAAATACCATCCTCCAGAACTGCTTTGGTCTGAATCAGCGTCAGCGTATTACCCTCTATCGCAGTAGAGTTATGGGTATACTCCACTTCAAAACTTTTATCAAAACTCTGCAATGCCTCTTTTGGAAGATATTTTCTCATATCGGCAAGCTGTTCTTTTTTTTGACAAAGCATGACATAATCCAAGTCTGCTCACCTCTTTCCTTGCTGTATTTTTACAATAGTATAGCATGATTCCGATAAAAAAGCAATCCAAAGTGGATGGATTATACCATATTTTCGACGCTGTTTTTGTCGCTTTTCGGCTTGACCGTCTTGCCCTCCAGCTTCTGAAAGCAGCACTCGGTATAGGACAAACCGTTTTCCCTTACCACGCGATCGAGCACCAACAGCATATCTGCTTCCCGTAAGCTGACCGGTATGGACAGACTGTCATAACAGAGCCATTCGTCTGAGTCAGGTGCATCCTTAACGAACACGTCATAAGCCATTGCCAATCCCGTCGTAGAACGAAACAACACCGCATCAATCCTGACGCGGCCAGCCATCAAGGAGGCGGCAAGCTGTTCAGTGAAATCATCAGGCGGCTGTTTCTTGAGTCGGGCAATCTGCTTTTCACCCATGTGCTTTTTGTAGGAATATCCTGCGCCGAGCTTTCTTTTTCCTTTTTTTACTTGTTTCAAAGCCTGTCGCCTCCGTTATAAGTGCATCTGACCGGAAAAGGAAAAGGGATTGTTTTCATCCGGTTCATCCTGCAAGAGTTCCTCTTCCTCATCATCCTCGCCGGATATATCAAACAGCGTTTGCTGTTGCACCCGGTAAAGCTGTTTTGCATAATATTGCCTTACACTGTTCATCACTGCCGCATCCAGCACGTCGATATCCATCCCGCAATTCTCATACCCCTCATACACCGTTTGATAATAATAGGGGGACGGCAAGCCGAAATCCATTTTCGGATTCATAATATATACCATTCCGGTGACTTCTTCCCCATCCAGCCGCACCGAAATATCCTGTTTGAAATAGTGGGAGGGATATCCCTCATAGCGATCCAAGGAGACTTCGTCCCTCGGTTGGATTTTCCACACTGCCACCGGCACCGATGCATCTTCTTTTGGCATGATAGTAGCAAAGGCAGATGCCGGGGAACCTTTGAATTGCAATTCATATCCATACGCCGTGCCGATACCGTATAACTTTGCGGTCGGGCATCGGTGCTTCATCTGTTTAAAATTGAGGTTGCTTCCGTAAGCAACATACAAGCGTTTGCTCATAATCATTGTTCCATCCTTTCTGAAATTTCACATTGTCATAGAAAAAACAGGAGCGGTTTGCTCCTGCTCAGTCGGTTCTTCTCGATCGTTCTGCGGTGTTTCCTGTTCTTCTGCCTGCTGTTCGACAAGACGTTTGGCAGCCAGCCTCTCTTTTTGCGCTGCTGCCTCTGCCGGATCCCGCCACGCAATGTTTCCGTCAAGATTCTTCAGCAGATGCTGCCTGGCGGTTTTGAACTCATCTCCAATGAGTCCCAACCGCAGCAGCCATGTGCGGAAGGTATATTTTTCATTCGGACTCTGCGTTTTGATTCGGGACGCACCTTTTTGTATCAGCGCCTGATGACTGATGGCCAGACAAAGTTGGATATATGATTTGACCTCACCGGCATGGAGGGTGGAATTGAACAGTCGAAATTCTATTGTTCCTTTTGAAAACACGCTATGGAGATTGAGCGCATGATAGCGGCTGTCATCATAATGAAGATATCTGCCGCCCCGCCCGTTGTACCACATTTCTTCCACAGCCTGCATGGTAGTCGGGCGCTTTTGATTCATCTCATCAAGAAATCGTGTGTCTGCTTTCTGGCAGTAATGCTCCCGTTCCACATCCACCTGCAAGGCTTTGTAGAGCATATCCTCTTTCGAAGCCATGATGTTGACAATATTACGCAGTGTTTTCGGTGTGTGGGAAGATGAATCAACGTGGACGTGCAGTCCACAGGAGTCGTTGACTTTCGCGCCTCCCGCACGCAGTTTGCGTACCAATTCCTGTATGGTTTCAATATCCGCATACTGACAGATGGGGGATACAAATTCCACCGCGTACTGGCTTCCCGCCGCCCGGGTTCCCCTACTCTGACATCGAATGGATGAATCACTCACTAGCTTCCATTGCCGATTTCTGTCATCCCGAACCGTATAGGTGTCATATCCGCCGCCCACGTGAGTCGCTGTGGTATTAAAATATCCGGCAATAATCTGCGCCGCTGCCGCCCTTGTCAGACCGGTCATCTCTATTTCAATCCCGAAATTCTGATTTCTCAATCGGCATCACCGTCCGCAGCAGGGGCAGCGCCCACAGCAGAAGAAACAGATTGTGTCCTTTTCGGCTTTGCTGCCGGCTGGCTGTCCGCGCTCATTTCTAGAAATTCCCGCACATTAGCCGGAACATATTTCCCATAGAGCGCATCGGCAGCCTTGCTCATTTCATCCTCAAAAGACAGCCCTTTCTGTTCCATATACAGTTTGGCAGCGAACAGTTTTTGATCCTCAAATGAAACATTTACAATGGTTTTTTTCAAACTTTTTCACCTCGACTTTACATAGAAAGATCAGGCTCAGACGGATCATTCCAAGCCTGTTCCTCTTTCAGCGATGCCGCGATATCATCGGTAAGATTTCCGTAATATTCCTGCGGCCGTTCCATATCATAAACGGCATATGCATTCTTCAGATCGTTTTCCACATCACGAAGCCCCTCCTGGGAATGCCCCGCCTTAAAATACTTCCACTCATGATCCTGCGTAAAAATATATACATATGCCGTCCAGTTGTTCGGATCATCCAACTGTTCCAGGGTTAAATTTCTTGCAGCAACATTCCTATCCCCGCGGTCACGACCGTATGCTACTGTTACACCATCTTGGCGTTCCTTGTGATCAAAGCTGTGCGGACGGGACGGATCAGGATTAATATTTACACCCAGACAGGACAAATCACCCAGCCGAAGCAGCTCATCCAGCTTTTCCGGTGAATTGTAATGGTCTAACAGCATTGCACCGTTGTATGTCAAATAACCGTCGCTGTGACAATAAATGGTTCGGTATTTGTTGTCCCCGATCTGCTTTGCAATATAACTTCTTGTACTCATTGCTATTCATTCTCCTTTTGGTATATTTCTGTTTACTTGCTGTATCACGAATGTTTTCCATTATCTTTGTAAAATCCTCAGAGGCAAGCTCCGTTCCGAAGGCTGTATTGACAGCAGCGATGAGCTGCTCATCAGATTGATCTGTGGCAAAGCATCCTATCAGCTTATCGATAAAGCCATCCTCTGCGGCATGGTCGGAAAGTGCAAGCACATAGAGAACCTGCGCTTCCTTTACTCTGCCGGTAAAGCCTGCGGCGTTCATCTTTTCCTCAATGCCGAGCATAGTATCCTCAACTTTCTGCAGCTTTGCCTGTTCCTCGGCGGAGAGGTTTTCCACCACCATCTGCTGCAATCGGTCGGAGTCGATATTGATCTCTCCGTTGAAAACAGAAACCACCGCTGCAATCGGCATAATAATGAGAACGATAACTCCAAGCACAATGCCGCCGACTGTTTTCAGCACCTTCGGATTGGTCAGCGATGACACGGCAATCTTTTTCAGAGCTGCCGCTACTGTGGCACTCATAACAAATCACTCCTTTCGGCAAATAATAAGCGCAGGCATTAAAACCTACGTTTTGCTGTAACTAAATTGTGCGTTTGCCTGCGGTGGCTCACCGCTCAACGCCCGCCTGCCTTTCCAAACAATGCAGCCTTGTAGTCGGGTGCGATCACTTGAAGAAGATATCGTTCGTTTCCGCAACGATACAAGCAAGTGCCTCTTTCAGGATATTTGATCAGCTCAAACTCGCTCGGCTCCACCTGCAGAGCGTCCATATATTCCTTCGGATTGATCTGTCCCGCGTTGAACAGAAACTGATGTGTCGGGATGCTGAACAGTGGTTTTGTGAACTCACGGATAGAGGGTATCAAAAAATCCTCGATATTCTGACTTGCCAGAATAATCGAGGATTCCTTCTTGCGCACACGCTTCATGCAGTTGCGGATATATTCGATTGCCGTCATATTCGTCAGGAATAAATACACCTCATCAACGCTCGCGACGGTGTTTCCTTTCCCGAGAAGCTGATTGCTCATAAAGGAGAGGATATTGAACAGCATCGCATCTTTGAGCCGTTTGTTAGTATCCAGCAGTCCTTTTACGCCGAACACAAGGAATTCGTTGTCCGTGATATTACTGTAACCGTTAAAGTATTTGCTCTCCGCACCCACGCACATGGAGTGGATGCCAAGGCACACCTCCTGGAGCGTTTCCTCAGTGTAAAGGTTTTTCCGTTGCTTATCATAGCCGTAGAATTCTTCCTCGCACAGCTTATAGAAATCCTCCATAATTGGATAATCGGCTGCCTTCAGCTTGCTGTAGTCGGTGCTGTCGGTAATTCCAAATCGAGCGTAGAGCTTAGAAAGCAGGATTTCAATGGTGTCGATCTGACTGTCACTGAAATCCTTATATGCTCTGAAAAAGTCTTTGAGATAGGCAATGTGCTGCGACAGCCGAGTTGCCTTTCTAAAAGTAATAGGTGTACTGGGATCAATATCAACCTCATCCCCATTTGACCATGTCTTCGGCTCTAACGGATTGATCATATATTTACCGGACATGAAATCGATATAGCAACCACCAAGGGCGGAGCATATTTCCTCGTATTCGTTTTCTGAATCCAAACAGATAATGCTTTTGCCGGCCTCGCGGATATTAGTGAGAATCAGCTTTAGCAGATAACTTTTGCCCTGACCGGAGTTGCCGAGAATAAGGATATTGCTTGTAGTTTTGTCCTCGGCGCGGCGATCGAAGTCCACAAGAATATTTGTTCCGAACTTATCTCGACCGATATATATTCCATTGGGATCGGTCTTGCCGGAGAAGTTGAAGGGATAGAGGTTTGCCACCGAGTTAACCGGCAATACCCGTTCATACTGTGTTCCGAACTGATTGGCGCCCACGGGCAGAACAGACAAAAAACCTTCTTTTTGCCGCAACATCAGCCGGTCTACCGAAATTTTGGAACGTGCCAGTTCCATCGCGATCTCGCTCTGCAATTCCTTAAGCCCTTCCATGCTCCTTGCTTTCAGCTCAATAAACACCGAGCAGTGGAGCAACAAGCCCTGTTCTCTTTTTTGATTTGCAACCAACCGCATTAAATCCTGTAAATTGCTCTCGGCTTCAATTGCTTCGGTTACATCATTTCCACCGGATTTGAGTTTGTTTTTTCGGGCGGCATTCTGAATAATCTTCCGCTGTTCCATGCTGTCTACCAACCGATGATAGATACGCAATGTGACTCCGCTTTTATCTGCAAGCCGGGAAAGAATAGCTTGTTCCTCGGTGGAGGGTAGATATTCCCGGATTGCCCACACACAGCGATAGCTGTCGCCTAAGATATATCGGTCGGACAGAAATTTGACCGTGCCGGGCAGGATCATGTCAAAGAAATCCTTTGTGCGGATTTCTTCCATCTGTTCCGGCGTAAATGTTTTTGGTTTGCGTTTTAGCATTCTTCTGCTCCTTCCTTATTCAGTTCATAGAACTGTTCTCCGTCAATATCCGGCATCTGCTCACCGTTCATACTCGCCTCAAAATACAGGGCAAGAAAGCGTTTGATTTCTGCTTTCCTCATGCGCCGCACCTCAAACCCCTGCTCGGAGATTACTTTTTCGATTCGGTTAGCAGCATCGAAGCTCTGCTTGTCTTTTTGGTTTTTCAGTCGTGCGATAAACAAAAACTGCCTTGCCGTTGCCATTTCCATTTGAATGTTATCCAGAAAGTCAATGTCCTTTTTGATGATTTTCTGTACCTTCGGATTCTGTTCGGCTTTCAGACGGTCGGTAAGATATGCCTTGTTGTCGTCAAAACATTCCGAGGAGTCGGTGCAGGTGATTTCAAGGTCGGGGATGGCGGAGAGCACCATCATCAGATGGTGGATTTTGATTTCTATATTTGTACGGGACAGCACCGAGATATTGGTCGGCGCAACAAGATAGAACAGAAGCTCGCCCTTATTTGTCATAAGGCCGTATCTTGTGAAGGTCTTGATGCCAACCAGATCCTGCACCGAGCGTCCCTTTTTCTTTTTCTGTTGGTTTTCCTTTGTTACGGATCGCGCTTTGCTTATTTTCAAGCGTTTTCACCTCCAAAAAATTAAGGCACCGCATTTTCTGCGATGCCCTTGCGTTTGTATATGTGTTTTACATGGTTTGTACCGGGGAGTCAGAAGGTTTTTCGGTTTCTTCTTCATTCTCGCTACCTGCGGACATTTTCTCTGCGGCGCGGCGAAGTATCTCATCAAGATTGTCTTCTGACAGAACGCCAGGGTAGTCTGCTTCAAAGGATTGTAGCATCACCTTGTTTTCCCCTTCACTTTTTTTGATTTGCTCAAATGCCTCGCCGTAGTTTTCTTTATCCATTGTCTGTTCTATAAAATCAACGGAAGACCGCGGCAAAGCCGACCAATCGCCGTACAGATCTGTTACAGCCTTTTTGATTTGATCTAGTGTCAGCGGCGTTCCGTTATCCTGATGTGCTTTCAATATTCCAATCACATCCGACAGGTCGTTTTTATACTTTCTCCCCGCCATCAGCTTCATGGCTACCATATATTCTGCTGTTACGGTGCGCACTTCAAGAAGATTGGAAAAGGTTTTGTAATACACCGAATGTTCCGCCAACTTAGGTGAATATGACCTGGTTTTCATAAAATCCGTGTTCAGCCATCCATTTGGCAGTTCATATTTATCTCCCACCTGATTAATTGCCTGCTTCATTGCCGAGGAGGCTATGATAATGGCGTCCATATCGTATGTTGTATCACGGAAGC
>ERZ772892.2549-NODE-2549-length-15165-cov-34.245202_pt1 | contig 15165 bp, 9 predicted proteins | sample MGYA00512126_ERZ772892 | MGnify/ENA primary metagenome ERZ772892 (study PRJEB29015, sample SAMEA2737697) | human gut metagenome | biome: human gut; feature: human-associated habitat; material: faeces | place: China | collected 2012 ... | reverse complement strand
TTGCGACAGCTTGTTTATTCTATCAAAATGTTTTTCATTTGTCAAGAACTTTTTTCATAACTTTTTCAACTTATTTTCAAAGTAATATCTATAAAGTCATGTCTGTAAAATGTAACTCACAAGCTCTACAACTCAATGTGTCCCGCGAGTCAGCTTTGATATAATATCATCCCGGCACACATATGTCAACGGATTTACTGCAATTAATTAAAGTAGTAAAACTATCTTAAAAAGCACAAATTTTCTAAATTGTCTGTTTATTATATGCAATTCTCACAATTACTATCTGACAGCCTCTATTGCTTCCTTGATATTTGCCACACCGACAATCTCAATTCCACTAATATGCGACACTCCTGCAAGACACACTTTGGGAACAATACACTTTTTAAAGCCAAGCTTCTTTGCCTCAGCAACACGCTGCTCGGACATGGTAACTCCGCGTACCTCTCCGCTTAAGCCCACCTCTCCAAAGCATATGGTATCCTCACGCACTATAATATCCTTTTTGCTTGATGCGATTGCAAGCACTATCCCAAGGTCTATCGCCGGTTCGTTCATCCTTATACCGCCTGCTATATTCACATAAGCGTCACAGTCTGACAGTGACAGGTTGGCTCTTTTTTCAAGGACCGCCATGAGTAGATTTACTTTATTATAATCTGTACCATTTGCTGTACGCCTTGGATTATTAAAAAAGCTGTGACATACAAGAGCCTGTATCTCGAGAAGTATCGGACGGCTTCCCTCTATGGAACATGTGACAATTGATCCTGATGCTCCCTCGGGCTTACCGCTAAGCATATACTCCGACGGATTTTCCACCTCAACAAGTCCCTCCGCCTTCATTTCAAATACGCCTATCTCATTGGTCGAACCAAATCTGTTCTTAACACCTCTAAGTATCCTGTACGACTCATACCTGTCACCCTCAAAATAAAGCACAGTATCAACCATATGCTCTAACGTCCTCGGCCCCGCAACCGCACCATCCTTTGTCACATGTCCTACTATAAAAACAGAAATACCCAGAGTCTTTGCAAGCTGCATAAGCACTCCGGTTGTCTCCCTGACCTGTGAGACACTGCCCGGTGCCGACGCTATCTCCTCATTGTACATAGTCTGGATGGAATCTATTACAACAACCTCCGGTTTTTTTCGTTGAATCACGTCCTTTGCTATATCAAGACTTGTCTCACATAAAAGCTCCAGTGAATCCGTAAAATCACCAAGTCTGTCGGCACGCATCTTTATCTGATGCAGGGATTCCTCACCTGACACATAAAGTAATGGCACCTTTTTTTGTGAAAGTTCCCTGCATACCTGAAGTAGAAGCGTGGATTTTCCTATACCCGGATCCCCTCCCACAAGCACAAGTGACCCCCTCACAATTCCTCCACCAAGTACTCTGTCAAACTCGGCTATACCTGTCACTATACGCTCCTCTTTCTCGCTTTTTACTGCCGAAAGAGGCAGAACCTGTGACGCCTTTGATTCTTTTTTTACTTTTCCCGACGAGCTTATCGACTTTTTATCTACGGTCTCCTCTACAAATGTATTCCATTCCTTACAGGCCGGGCACTGTCCCATCCATTTTGCCGATTCATAACCACATTCCTGGCAGAAAAATACAGAGGTCTTTCCTTTTGCCATATTGTTCTCCTTTATAAAAATACAAAAAGCCCGGCTTTCACCGGGCTAAAAATATGCTCTATTTTCTTGATACTTTGATATCGACTGAATCAACACCCTCAAGCTCTACGCTTAAGCTGAGCTTGCCGCCGAGATTTGTCTTCATAGTACCTGCAACAGCTCCAGCTATATCAATTTCGTACTCCGTCTCCTCTTCAAGGCCAAGAGTAATCTGAGCATCCTCAGGTCCCTCCACAGTAAATGTCACTGTATCAGCAGTCTCCTCGAAATCCATAACCGCTGTTCCCGGAACAGACTCGTATACAAAGAGTCCGTTTCTTTCGAGCTTTGTAATCTCCTTAAAGGTCTTTACCTTGTAGATATCTCCATCCTTCTCAAAATTGTCAAGCTTTGCCTTTGCAGCCAATGTATAATCTCCGAAGCTGAGCTTTCCGTTTTCCTCAGTACGAATCAATTCACTTATTACAGCCATTTTTATCCTCCCGTAGCTATATTGATATATTAATTATAAATCCAATTCTACTCAACAGTCAATGAAATTTGTTTGTTTTTCGTAGAAATTATTACCTTATCGCCGCGCTTAATTTTGCCGGTAATAATATCCTCTGACATACGGTCTTCAATCTCCTCCTGAAGTTTTCGTTTAAGAGGTCTTGCGCCATATTTTCTGTCATAGGCTTTGTCCACGATAAAGGATTTTGCACTGTCGCGCACTGTGAGCTCTATATCAAGCTGTTCTTTACAGCGTTTCTTAAGCTCCTTTACAAGAAGTGTCACTATATGCTTCATGTCATCCTTGTTGAGAGCTCTAAATACAATAGTCTCGTCGATTCGGTTCAAAAACTCAGGTTTAAATATACGGCGGACCTCCTCCATGACACTGTTCTTCATACGCTCGTGATCCTGCTTTTCATCCTCACCAGCGCCAAAGCCAAGGCGCTTTGGTTCTATAATAGAAGAAGCTCCTGCATTTGATGTCATGATGATTATTGTATTCTTGAAATCAACCGTGCGCCCCTGTGAATCAGTGATTCTACCATCATCAAGCACCTGTAAAAGTATATTGAACACATCAGGATGTGCTTTTTCTATCTCATCAAACAGTATAACAGAAAAAGGATTGCGTCTGACCTTCTCTGAGAGCTGTCCACCCTCCTCATGGCCCACATATCCCGGTGGTGAACCAATCATCTTTGAAACACTATGCTTTTCCATGTACTCTGACATGTCAACACGTATCATGGCATCTTCTTTGCCAAAGACAGCCTCAGCAAGCGCCTTTGACACCTCCGTCTTACCTACTCCTGTCGGTCCCAAAAACAGGAATGAGCCAATCGGCTTCTTAGGATCCTTTAAACCAACACGGCCTCGCCTGACTGCCTTTGCGACAGCAGAAACAGCCTCCTCCTGTCCTATTACACGCTTGTGAAGTATCTGTTCAAGCTTTGCAAGTCGTCCTGCCTCTGACTCTGTAAGCTTATTTACAGGTATTTTGGTCCATCCCGATACTACATCCGCTATCTCATTTTCGCCGACTACAGGCTGATTTTTGGCTCCTGTGCGACAGTTCTTTCTCATAAGCTTCTGCTGTTTATTTTCAAGTACTTCCTTTTCTGACATAAGCGCGCCGGCAGCTGCGAGATCTCCATTCGATAAAGCATTTTCCACCTGGTTCTGCTTATCTGTTATCTCTTTTTTCAGAGCAAGCAACTCGTCAGATGATGTCAGATTCTTAAGCCTTATCCTGGCTGCCGCTTCATCCATCAGGTCTATCGCCTTATCAGGTAAAAATCTGTCATTTATATATCGTGCAGAAAGGTTTACTGCTGCTTTCACACCCTCATCTGTTATGATGACACCATGATGCTTTTCATAGATTCCCTTTAATCCTGTGAGTATCTCTATTGTCTCATCCACACCAGGCTCTTCAACCATCACCGGCTGGAAACGGCGCTCAAGCGCAGCATCCTTTTCCACGTATTTGCGGTACTCTTCTATGGTAGTGGCGCCGATTACCTGTACCTCGCCTCTGGCAAGTGCCGGCTTTAATATGTTAGATGCATCTAACGAGCCTTCTGCTCCTCCTGCACCTATTATAGTGTGAAGCTCATCAATGAAAAGCAGTACATTTTTGGCATTTGAAACCTCGCTTATCACCTTCTTGATACGCTCCTCAAACTCACCACGATACTTTGATTTGGCTACAAGCCCGGACATATCAAGGGAAACCAGTCTCTTTCCCAAAAGAATATCCGGAACATTGCCACTGACTATATCCTGCGCAAGTCCTTCTACTATAGCGGTCTTGCCCACTCCCGGCTCTCCAATCAGACATGGATTGTTTTTGCCACGGCGGCAAAGTATCTGGATAACGCGCTCCATCTCCTTTTTTCTGCCTATAACAGGATCAAGAAGTCCTGCCTCTGCCATATCTGTCAAATCTCTGGAATACTGATCTAATACAGGAGTCGCAGAATTGTATGATGTACTGTAGCTTTTCATCAGATCCCTGTATGCAGACGGATCCTCACCCATCGCACCAAGAATATCTATAAACATCTTCTGACTGTTAACACCCATGGTGTTTAAAAGTCTTGCAGCTGCACAGTCTCCCTGCAGTACTATAGCCATCAGCAAGTGTTCTGTACCTATCTCATTGCACTCAAATCTATCGGCTTCCTCCGATGCACGCTCCAATACTCTCTGTGTCCTTGGTGAATAGCCATCCCTGTCCATCACTTCGATGTTATCCCCCGGTGAAATCAGGTCTTCAATCATCGAAATAAGCTTATCATATTCCACATTGCAGGCTGTTAGAACCTCAGCTGCCACACCGGTGCCCTCTTTTATAAGGCCAGCCAGTATGTGCTCTGTTCCAACATAGCTGTAATTCATTTTCTTTGATATACGTGCAGCCAAATCTATTGCTTTTTTAGCCTTACTTGTATATGGTTTCAAGTCATATCCTCCAGTCATATTCACTAATTTAAGTCGATGAACTGCAAATCATCATCCTCGCTGTCATCTTCATTATCATCCTTTGCACTGCTGTCTATAGTCTCAGACGGCTTATTTCCCTCATTGACAAATCCATCAAGTGCCCTTTGAAGCTGATTCTTTAAAGCATCCTCATCAGCATCGTTTTCTGTGTCAGAAACGTTTTCCTGCCTTGAATCGTCTTTTAAATCAAACTCAGAGTTTTCATTCTCAACAGCTTTCTTAGAATCAGGTGTAATTTCTACGGTTCTTCCGACATAGGATGCATTTGATATATTTTCATCCGTAGCCATCTTTTGCTCATCTGCAGCACCTTCCGCTGTTTCTTCTGCGACTTCATCTGCCGGCTCTTCTACAGCTTCATCTGCTGTTTCTTCTGCAGCTTCTTCTTCCACTTCATCTAACGACTCTTCTGTAACCTCTTCTTCCGGCTCATCTGCTATCTCGTCCGCAGTTTCATCAGTTGTTTCTTCCAAAGCTTCATTTGATACATCTTCTGCTGCATCATCTACATCATCATCGTCATCATGATAGTCCATTGCCTTATATTTTCTGTTTTTCACAGCTGATACAATAAGCAACAGTAACAGAATAATGATAATAAGAACCAGTATTGCAGCTAAAACAAGATATTTATTGGCAATTCCCGGAACAAGTTCACTCTTTACCGCATCGTTTTCCTCCTGTGCCACTGTAGGTGTGCTGAGCTCGGTCCTCATATATGTGCCATCTACGCTATCATATGTGTACCAGCCACTCTCACCATTGTCATTCATAGCGTATACGAGGTAAAAATCCTTTGTCTGATCATCGGTTTTTTCGACTTTGGTCTGGTAGGCTGTTGCCACACCCTTGCCCTCTATGGAGAGCGATATCTCATTATATCCCTCAGGCACATCATCCACCTTAGGCAGTAAAACCACTATAAAATGCGACTCTGAATTGATACGGACAAACTCATATGCTGCATTCTGTGCTGCATCATATACAAAAAGTCCATTGCCGCTTTCCGACTGTAAATACACAAGCGTGATATCACCAAAGGTGCCATGAAGGGTATTGTATTCAAGTCCGTCAATCACTGTCTTTGAGTGCTCAAAGCCTTCAGGAACAACATCCTCCGGAATGTCATTTACCATAGTCCACTCTGTGCCATTTATATCGAACTTCTTCCAGTTATCCTGCTTATCTGCATTCTCCGGATCATCCTCGGCTCTTCTGGTAACAACTATATTGTATGTACTTGTGCTGCCATCCTCAGCTGTCACAACGACGCTGACCGTATTCTCTCCAACCTCAAGTGAATCATTGCCTGTAACGGATGTCACACTCGCCTTGGAATCAGCCGGATTTGCTGTAACCGCAAGGCTTGAACAGCTGTAATCTACTGTAGCTGTGTAATCCTTTGTCGCAGCAGAAAACTCAGGGGAAAGCGTACCTGCTGAGATAACAAGCGAGCCAAGAGATGCGTTTGAGGATTTCTTTTCCTCTTTGTTTTCATTATCTTTATTTGCATTGCTGTCATTGCCGGTATTGCTGCCGGAATTGTCCTTGTTATCCTTGTTGCTGTTTGAATCATTGTTTGATGAAGGACTTGTCACGTTCACTGTTGCAGAACCCACTCCAATACTCGGAGTTCCACCACCCGCATCTGTAGTATCATCCAATCTTGGTATCGAAAAAGTACATGTACCTACAGATGTTGCCTTATATGAAAAACTCTTAACATCACCTACACCAGCTCCAATTGTAAAATACTCATCACTGCTTCCGCCAAGCACTCCTGAACTTTTTTGCAAAATTCCCTGAGCTCCATATCCGCTTGTAATCGACAACGTAACTGTTACAGTATCACCAACTTTAACATTCGACTTATTTACTGAAACACTAATATTGGCTGCCGCCAGTACCGGTACTCTACTAAATAATGTCGTCGTTAAAATCAACATCATTGTTAAAATAATACTACGAATTCTTCTCATCTCTATTAATTACTCCTATTGTGTTAATTTTGATTTACCTAAAATCGAATTATTTATTAGCATAATATCCTTTATAGTTACTTTTCCATCTTTATTTACATCTGCTGCCTCCAAATATTCTCCATTCAATGATATTTTTTTAAGAATATTTCTATTTGTAAGCATTATATCTTTAATGGTCACTTTTCCGTCACCATTTACATCACCAAATATAACAATATCAACTGTTTTTACCAAGTTTCCATTTGGATCATATACAGCTATTTTATTTCCAGTACCAACAATTCCATTATTTTCTACACCCGAACTGTTTAAAATTTTAATCGAACCTGCAGAAACAGAAATATTCTTCTTAATTACATCTGAACTAACATTAGGTTCTACGCCAGTAACATATGTATCTATTTTATACTTAGACGATGAGATACTAACAGATGAATTAATTGTATTGTTATTATTGTTTGTATTATTTGCTGCTGATGCCTGTCTATTTATATTAATAGTATAAGTTCTTGTGTCACCACTTTGTGACTTACAATTAATCTTGATTGCATTATTCCCAACAGTAAGTGAATAACTTCCTGTGCCTGTTATTCCACTATTAGCTGATACAGGATTAGCGGAAACAACAACAGAACTAATTGAGTTAGAAACAACTGCTGAATAACTTGTTGTAGCTCCATTAAATGACGGAGTTAACGTAACTCCACTAATAGAAAGCGACTGTAAATAATTATTCGTATCGCCTGCTTTATTAAATCCAACTGCCGATGAAGGCATGTTATCGTATACTGGTATTCTAAATGTAAAAGCTTGATTTTTATCAGAGTATCCCTTAGCAACACTTTGTCCCTCCGTAAGCGCTGCCGTAACATTTGTCATATATTGATGTGAATAATATGGACAATTGTTTACAACATTAAATTTTTCAAAATATAACGTGTTTTGACCTTTATTTATATAATTTTTACCAATCTTTTCAGCTCCTCCCTGAATTGACTTTACTCTAGTATTCCATCCCTGTTGTTTAGCAAAATACAAACCATTTTTGTATATATCTTCCTTTGTTTTTCCATAAGCATTAAAATTGAAGAAATTATAATACCCCTCATATCCGGAATATGTTCCTGAAATAAGCGGACTAGTCCCCTTTGTTCCTTGTTCTTGCTTAACTCGCGATGCTAAATGATATGCACTTACACCTGTATTTTTAGCTACATCAAAAAAAGTGTTCGCATAATTAACAGATTCAGTGGAATATTTTTTTGTTCCTTCCATAAATGTCCCTTTTAGAATCGCATTTACTCCTGATAAATTATCATTAGCTGAATATGCCAAGCTTTGGAATTGAAATATATTCGTTTCATCAAGAAAATTTCTTGGATCCATAATATATGCTATATATGCACTATTAGCTGATACCCAGCCTTTTTCATACTCCGTCCACGTGTTTGTAGCCCAATCATATGCTCCAACTGCAGTAGACTTTTTGGAATCATCTGCCGTCTTAGAAACGACATTTAATCCATTTCTACTTTCATTTTCAATCACCGTATCCCAATTCAAACCTGTATTTACAGCCTCAAATGTCCAGCTTGGATACTTATTGTGAAGAGCTGTAAGGTTTGGAATATAGCTGTCAGGAAAGCCTGCATTCTTCATAGCCGTGACAAAATCAGTATTGTCTCCGCTATTATTGTATGTCACCTTTATGTATGTACTGATAGTCCAGCCCGTAAATGCCTTGCCGTTTAAAGTACCCTTGACATTGTACCAGACCACACCGTTTACCCTGGTCTCTCCTATTATGTCAACCTGATGGTTCCAGTTGAGTGAGACAACCTTGGTAGTGCCGGATGTGCCTGCTGCATTGCGGACATACACATTGCCACCTGTAATCGTACCTGTAGCATATGCTCCCGATGCGGTTGCAAGGGCAAGCTGTTCCTCATTATTCTGCTGTATGGCATCCGCATTGCCGGTGTCTGCCGAAGCATCCCCTGTCTGCGCATTGTCTGATGCAGCTGTGCCGGTACCTGCTGATACAAAATCAGACCTGATATAGCTGACACACTCCTCGTTATTTGCTGCCAGATTGTACTTTGCCTTGTACCACACCTTGCCGTCTGCACCTGTGGTCTGCTCAAGAATAGTAATATCCTTGCCGTTTGAAAGCTTGTGCTCCAGCTCATACTCTGTGCCCGGTCCGCTTCTCGCCGCTACCCAGTATCTCTCATCACACACAACCTTAGCCGCCTGATCCGCATAGACTGCTATGCTGCTGTATGGTGCCAGGTCACATGCGGCTAATGACAATGTAACGACAGAAACTGCCAGAAATTTATTTATCTTTATCATCAAATCCCATCTTTCTTATGTGCATTGTTTACATTAATCCATTATCCATTTAATTATAATAGAATATGGCCTTTGTATCAATGTATTCGGCAGAAATTTATTATTTTTTTATTAATAATATAAAAAACTCCCTTCAACGTGCAGCTCATGCTTACGTTTCAGGGAGTTATCTGATTCATATTCTGCTTATTCTTACTGTCTTCTGTCGCTTTTTCTAGCTGAACAGGGATTTTATCTTATCCCATAAATCCATGAAAAAGTTACCAATCTTTTCCCAAAAGCCCGGGTCATTTATCTTATCGCCAAGCTTTGATGCCCAGTCCTGTGCCTGGTTGATGACTGAATCCCAGTCGATATTGGCATCCTTAAGCTTCATAAGAAGCGATGTCAGCTTTGCAATATCATCATCAGAAAGCTTCAGGTCGTAATCCTTTGCAGCCTCCTTTATCGCATCCTTTATCTGGCTCTCATCCTTAAGCCCTCCATCAGCAAGCTGCTTCTTTAAATCTGCAATCATTGCCTCGATATCCTGCGAATCGCCGTCAATGCTCTTGTTAAGCTCTCCTGTTGTGACAAGCTCATCCATCGCTGCGTCTGTCACCTTGTCGTCAAGCTTCTTGCCTGTCATCTCCTCGTATGCCTTTAGTGTGCCTACAAGTGCTGCCGTTCCGGAAATAGGGAACGGTCCTGCGACTATGATTTTAGCATCAGCTATGCCTGCTGTGGCAAGCGCATTCTTGTACATTCCTACCGTACAGTAATTGATATTGTGCGTGGAAACACTAAGACCCGCACCCTTTTTATCCTCTGTAATGAGTACTGAGGAAAGTGACCTTGTGCCAATCTCGCTCTTGCTGATGTATGAATCGAGGTACTTGTGCTCCTCATCATTATTTACATAGACCACATCGTATTTGTCCAGATCAGTGAGCTCGATTCCCATAAATCCAAGCACTGTCGCTCTCTGATCCGGTGTGAGGTCTGCTCCAAGACTTAAGTACGGCTTATCATTATTGCTGATGGTCACCTTGTCGTTTGCCTCACTGCCAGCTGTCGTTGTGCTGTCTGCAGTACTGTCTGTGTTACTCTTATCAGCTGCGTCACTGCTGTCACTGCCTGATACATCAACGCTTGAAACTGTATCAGTCTGCGTAGCTGTCTCTGTTGCAAATACAGCCGGATTCATCGTAAACAGTGTCACCGCAGCAAGCACGCTACATACAATACTCTTTGATTTTTTCTTTATTAATCTAATCATTTTTCCTCCAATCTACTGCTCTATATCATACGAAATTGTAAAGTTACTTCCGTCGAAGCTGACATCTGCCATGCTTCCGCATACCACAGGCATCATCGGCGACATATGACCTATATCCAGATCCATGATGATTGGCACATTAAACTCTCTAAGCAGTGATGAAAGCGCCTGTCTGTGGTCTATGCCAAACATTTCCTCTCCGAAGTGCGCCGGGCGTCCGATAAGAAAGCCCTTTACATTTGAAAACCATCCTGCATTTTTCATCTGCCACATAGCCCTTCTCATGCCCATCACATTAAGGTCACAAGCCTCAAGGAACCATATGATACCATCATCACTGTAGCGCTCATTAAATTCCCTTACATGGTCAAACGATGTGCCAAGCAGATTGATAAGACAATCCATGCAGCCACCAAGCAGCCTGCCTCTCATGGTAAGCCTGCTTCCCTTTGCCACCGCAGGAATAGAGCTGATGCACGACTTTTCAGTCAGGTTGTAGCCCACAAACGGAGCATTCTCATCCTTTATCGATTCCTTCTCCCACATAGGGTAATTGGTAAATGAAAGCTTCCTTCCACAAAGCAGATTAAATGCATCGGTAAGTGACTCATGCCACACCTCCATGCCAAAGCTGCCCGCACACGGCCCGTAAATACCTGCTGTATCTGCAATAGTAGCCTCCAAAAATGTGAAATTCGTGTTGTCGGAATAGCCCATGAACCATTTCGGCTTTGACTGCTTCACGCGCTCAAAATCAATATAAGGCACTACCTCGCACATCAGCTCGCCACCACCACAGGATATAAGCACATCACTGTCAGCAGAAGCATAGCTCTCGTTCAGCTCTTCTGCGCACTTCTTAGGTGTATTGCTGATACCTATGCCACTGTCGCACCTGCAGTTAGGTCCCTCTATCGTCTTATAACTCATGCTGTGAAACTTTTTAATGGCATTGTCAAAGGCACTCCTGTACGGCTCTGTTGTACAGCCCATCGAGGGCGCTACAAAGCCTATAGTCCCTCTATCCTTTAGAAATTCAGGGTATCTCATGTTTCTATCATCCTATCACTATTATTTACATATCTAAGCTTCTGTCTGAAGTAAAATATGTAGGATTTTATCATTTCTGTCAAGGTCATTTTACTGTCATAATTAAATGTCGTCGTGTACTGCACATGCTGTCTGTTGCACCAGTTGTATATATCATGCAGACTTATCGAATCAACATTCTTCATATTGTTCATAAACACCTTAACCTTTGAAAGCTCATCCTCACTGTCAATGTATAGATGAAAGATAGTATTCGGACATTCAATTATTATCTGCTGTTCTTCTATATTTTTCATCACTGTATCCTCTATTGAATGATGTATCCTGTGTGATTAAAAATATTATCGTCTGTCACACCGGGATGTGAGTAATAACAAAATATCGTAACCGTTCAGTGCCTTCACAGTTAAAAAATATCACATAACCATAGTACTACACCGGCGTCACAAAATCCAGTCATTTTTGCCTGCCAATTCTTACTATTTTATTAAGAAAAACGGTAAATATCATACTCCCTCACAGTCAAATGCCGGGATAAAGCTGTCCTTTGCCACGTCCCCTTCCTGTATAAATGCATTCGTGATTCCTATTTCGAGGGCATAGTCAATAAGCCTTTCATACTCTCTCCTTGTCACTGTGCGGTTTATCTCAGGATAATCCTTTAGTGCAATCGGCGTAAACTGGCTCATCATGCTTATATATACGTGATCATGATATGTATCATACAGGTACTTAAGTACAGCCTTTGCATCATTCACATGTCCCGGCAGTAGAAGCTGTCGCACAATAACTCCCTTTTGTATGAGTCCTGTCGCATCGTCAATCACGACATCCGGTTGCTGCCTGACCATCTCTGAAAGCGCCTGCTTTGCGACAGACGGATAATCTTTTGCCCTTGAATACATTGCCGAAAGCGTACTGTCCATATATTTAAAATCCGGAAGATACACATCCACTATGCCCTCAAGCAGCTTTAGCTCTGTCACATTTTCATATCCGCTCGTATTGTATATAATAGGAAGCTTCATGCCACGGCTTTTTGCATCGTTTACCGCCCACACTATATCAGGGATATACTGCCCCGGTGTGACAAGATTGATATTATTTGCGCCTTTGCCCGCCAGTTCCATAAAGATATCACTCAGCCTCTCTTTACTGATTACCTTTCCCTCTTTTCCGTCAGAAATCTCCCTGTTCTGGCAGAACACGCAGTGCAGGCTGCAGCCTGAGAAAAAAACTGCCCCACTTCCTCTTTTTCCTGATATGCATGGCTCCTCCCAATAATGAAGTGCTGCTCGCGCCACTTTTATTTCAGATGAAACGCCACATACACCTGTTTGTCCGGTTCTTCTGTTTATGCCACATTTTCTGGGACACAATAAGCAATTTTCGTATTTATTCATATTTTTCATTTTAACCCTTGCTAAAAATAATGTTTGATACTACAATCTATATGATTATGCGGTGCATATGCCATGCGCCTTCAGTAGTCATTTTAAAATTATATCATAACTATTCTTACAGAAGAGAATAGTTAAAATACACAATAAGGAGATTACAATGAATCAGTCAAACTGTATCGTCGCCCAGTCAGGCGGCCCAACTGTTGCAATCAACGCAAGCCTTGCAGGAGTCATCGCAGGAGTAAAAAGCTCTGAGAAATACGATATCTGCTATGGCGCTGTAAACGGAATACTCGGCATTTTAAATGAGAATTATCTCAATCTGTCAGATATTTTTGCAGATGATGCTAATCTTGAAAAGCTTAAGACCACACCTGCCATGTATCTTGGCTCATGCCGCCACAAACTCCCTGATTACAAGGATGATGATTCACCATATGTATACATCTTCCACCAGTTCGATAAGCTTTCTATAAAAGCTTTCTTTTACATCGGTGGAAATGATTCGATGGATACCGTATTAAAGTTATCCGATTATGCAAAAAAAATCAACAGTGATGTGAAAATTATAGGGATTCCAAAAACCATTGACAATGATCTGTGCATGACAGACCACACTCCGGGCTTTGGCTCTGCCGCCAAATATATCGCATCAAGCATGCTTGAGATAGCCCATGATACCTTTATCTATGCTGTTAAGAGTGTTACAATTGTTGAAATCATGGGACGTGACGCAGGATGGCTCACTGCCGCTTCCGCTCTCGCACGTAATGAGTACAATACAGCGCCTCAGTTCATATATCTGCCTGAGGTGGATTTTGACAAGGACAAATTTGTTGCCGATATAAAAGAAGCCCTTGCGCACACTAACAATGTGATAGTTGCCGTATCCGAAGGAATACATGACGCAGACGGCTCATACATTACATCATCAAATGCCGCATGTGACCAGTTCGGACACCAGCAGCTAAGCGGTGCCGGAAAAGCTCTTGAGTTCATCGTAAAGGAAAACATCGGTGTCAAGGTGCGCTCTGTAGAGGTAAATGTGCTCCAGCGCTGTGCCTCACACCTTGCATCATTAACCGATATCGAGGAATCTTTTGCTCAGGGTAAAAAGGGTGTCATGATTGCAGCGGAGGGTGTGACCGCATCAATGGTATGCTTGAAGCGCATCTCAAATGATCCTTATCAGGTGGAATACACATATTCTGCTATCAAGGATATCGCAAACGAGGCCAAGTCTGTGCCAAGAGAGTGGATCAATGATGCGGGCAATGATGTGAAGCCTGAGCTTATCGAATACTTAAAACCACTTATTCAGGGAGAAACCGCTGTAGCCTACAAGGATGGTCTGCCTGACTATATGGATGTGTCACATCTTCACAAATGTAACTGATTTTAGCTGCCGCCTACACCCCGGTGTGGGCAGCAACAGCATATCTCCAAGGAGGTCGATTTACATGAAGAAAAAAGTGCTTATAGCCTGCGCCGTTGTGTTTGGTGTGATTTTGGCTGTTTATCTTGGCTTTGCCTTTTATTTTAGCAGCCACTATCTGTTCAACACAAAGATTAACTCTGTAAAATACGCAGGGAAAACTGCAAAAGAGGCATTAGAAAAAAATACAGCCCTAAGCCGCGACTATCTGCTCACAATCACTGATAGAAAAGGCAACAGCTTTTCACTTAAGGGACCTGATTTTTCCTATGAATATGTCTCAAACGGTGACGAGGAGCAAATCCTAAAAAGTCAGAATGCTTTTACATGGCCTGTCAGTCTTTTCAAAGCTCAAAACTATACTCTAAAGGGTTCGTCCAAATATGACGATGCCGCTTTGGCGGAAAAGCTCAAGGCTCTTGATATTTTCAGTGATGACTACATTGAAAATCCGGAGGATGCCCACATCGAGATAAAAGACGGCAAATACGATGTGATTGAAGAGAAAAAAGGCTGCAAGCCGATATATGACAGCATCCTTGCCGAAGTAAAGGATGCCCTGGACAATGAGCTTCCAAAGCTTAGCTTAAACGATGACTGTTATGAAGCTCCCGAAATCACAAAGGAAAGCGATACAATCAAAAATGAAAAAGAAGCCCTCGACAAATACACTGCTTCAACCGTCACTTACAAAATTGAAGGTGCCGACGAGAAGCTTGACTCAGCCAAAATCCTTGATATGCTAAGCATCTCAGATGACGGCAGCGTGAGCATAGATGATGCCAAGGTCACTAAATATGTCCAGCAGCTTGCTTCCAAGTACAATACCTTCGGCCGCAAACGCTCATTCAAGACATCGTCCGGTGACACTATTGAAATAGGTGGTGGAGACTACGGATGGGTAGTCAGCAAGAAAAATGAAAAGGCTGAACTTCTTTCTGATTTAGAGGGAGGCAAGCCCGTGGAAAGAGAGCCTGTTTACGAGCAGACAGCACTCCATCGCGGTGCTGACGACATAGGTAATACATA
>ERZ772892.2544-NODE-2544-length-15207-cov-31.885626_pt1 | contig 15207 bp, 21 predicted proteins | sample MGYA00512126_ERZ772892 | MGnify/ENA primary metagenome ERZ772892 (study PRJEB29015, sample SAMEA2737697) | human gut metagenome | biome: human gut; feature: human-associated habitat; material: faeces | place: China | collected 2012 ... | reverse complement strand
TATAGTCCAGATCACTGCTTATTTTTCTTTTTTAACACCCAAGAGATATTCACAATTCAGCAAGGGCAACCACTTCATAATCGCTACTTTTTTGAACTGTCTGTAATTTGTTCTAACATACCGATACTTTCGATAAAATCCTTTTCGACTGGAGAGAGTGTATCATCCAGTCGATTCTTATATTTATCATATTCCGCATGAGCTTTTTCGATAGCCTGTTTATGGCTGATGCGACCGCTGCTGGTAAGAATATCACGTCGTGTCATTTTCTGATAATCGTCAATGGTTTCCAGCCAGTCTTTCATATACATTGGTTCTTTGTGTTTTGAACCTGTTTGAAGAACAGAGCTTTCAGCATGGGGATTATAATCAATGCTGGTTGCATAGATTTCCAAAATCTTTCTCCAGAATACTTTTTTCTGCGGAGCGGATGTCTTTGATACGTGCAAGCAATTCGGCAAAGTAATTGCCTCCGCCAAGTCTCTTTAATCGGTCATCATCTAATGCAAATCCCTTTTTCATGTATTCTTTTATGATTCCCATAGCCCAGATACTGAACTGTGTACCTCGGTGGGATTTCACACGGTAGCCGACGGAGATAATGACATCGAGGTTATAGTAATCTACATTATATTTTTTGCCATCTGTGGCAGTGTAGGCAAATGAATCATATGAGCTATAAAGGGTTTTCGAGAATTGACAGAGAATTTGTAGGATAATATAATGTGTATATTCCAGTGGCAAAGGATGAGCAGGTAGTACTATAAAAAAAGAAAGCAATAAGAGGAGGATATTAATTGAAAGATTTCGTGAGTTTTATTAAGAATTATTCGACAAGAGATTTTATCTATTTTTTCTCAGAAATATCAATCGAACTATATAAGAAACAGCAGAATAAATCAGAAGATGAATTAAGGTGTAGTATCACATTTCCGTTGAATGCCATCTTGCATGGATTTATACATCGGCAAGTGCAGGTGATGTTGTCGGCGTGGGATATTCAAGACATGGCGTATGTCTCAATTGTTAATGCAAATGATTACAGAAAAGAAATCATGACAAGAGAAAAAGCTGGTACAGTGGTAAATTTGTATAGAGGATATGAGAATGAACATTCCAATAGCGAATATATCAAAGATGCAAAATTGCCTGATATATTTAAGTTTATGATGGGCATGACATATGAACAGTTTAAGTATCAGAATTTAGCATGGACATACCAGAGCTTTAGCCGAAATTATCATATTTTGCTTGGCTCAAGTAAAATTAGCAGGTATGAGATTGTAGATATAAATGAAATTACAGAAGAATTGTTTGGTATGAGTGCAGACGAGTTTATGACCAATGTACTTTATTTGTTGTGGTTATGCAGTGAGCGTCCCGATCCGTTAGGGGCAGAGGATGATTTATATAAGCACGGGGCAAACAGCATACTCACTAAAGAGAATTTGGAGAAAATTATTAATTATTATTCTGTTACATATGATGATGTAAGGAAGTCTCCAATACAGAAACAATTGTTTTATAGCAAACCTTTTGTGATTACTCAAAAGAACAAAGAGCCGATTATGGTCAGTATGTATTTGGTACAGATGCTCTTTGCAGATGGTTTATATTGGTTAATTCGAGATTATTATTATAAGAATGGTAAGGGAACCGGGTTCATTAATGCTTTTGGCAGAATGTTCGAAGAATATTTTATGGAACTGGCTGAGATTTACCTGACAGAAGATATGTGGCACAAAATCCCAGAACAAGACAAAAAGAGTGCGGATTTCTTTGTAGAATTTGAGGATGCGGTATTCTTGTTTGAATTGAAATCAGGACTGCTTGGAATAAAGGCAAAGCAACAGGCACCAGATGTTCAACAGATTGATACATTTTACAAAAGAAATATTTTAGAAGCACATGAACAACTTAAAATGTCTGAAAAGGAATATCAGGGACAAAAGCCGGTTATTAAAATTTTTTTGCTGTATGAGAGTATGACGAATACGCAAATAGTGATGTCTTCGATACCAGAGATATTTGTTGATGACAGCAGATGTTATATCATGACCATAGAAGACTTGGAGATGATGCTGGCTACATATAAGAACGGTAAAGAAAAGTTTGAAAAGGTAGTAAAAGCATTAGTTACTAATCAGAACAGCAATGCTCAGGTTACGAGTGTTTTACATGTCTTGAACGATTGTGATGCTGTTGGAGATATGCACTTTATTGAAGACAGAGACTATTTTATGAAAATAGCAAAAAGAATGGAAAAGGAGTTGGAGGTATAATGAAATTCCTTTAATACTGTGGTAAAATAGGATATATTAATTCGAAATACTGCGGAGGTAAATATGCTTGATAATAGTATAGGGTGTTATGGAAAATTGGTTTCAGAAGTATTGACAGCAATCTCTCAAGTTTATTGGGGAAGAATGTATAAATATATTAAAGATAACAATATCGATTATAAGGATGTGAATTGCTTTATTCTCAATCCTGAAAGTATGGCTGTTTATTTTAGTAAGACATTTATTGCCATAGAGTATTGTGGTAATCCATATGTAAAAAATATTGTGGAAAAATCTGAAAGAATGATTGTTGTCCGTGATTTCACAAAAGAAGATTTGACTTCAAAGCAAGTTATTGAAAAGATAATTGGCTTTACTTTTGATGGAACTAGCGGGATTACATTTCCATTATACTCTGATATATATGAAGATTTAATGGTTCCGACAAATGCAGGATTAGATAAGCTGATTGATTTAAAATGGAACTTTGCTGCTCAAAATAGTATGGTAAGTTTCAATTCACAGGGATTTGATATTGTAGAGGGACAATTTGTTAGACTAATTAATGGCATGTTTTTTGATGCAAAAGATGATGATTTAAAAACCAGAATTATAAAGTGGATTGATTTTATCCCTTGTCATTATAATGAGCCAGAAGAAGGAGAACTGGATGAGATTGGTTTTAGTTTGGAAGTATATGACAGATTATGGCAAGCTGACCTCTTTTATCAGTATCCGGAACCCGCAGATTTTAAATATGATAAGCTGCCGAAAATTAATAGGTTTATCGAGTTGTTTGGTAACTCTGAGAATTCGGAGCCAACTATTACCTCATTTTTAGCACAGCAAGAAAATCACTTTATTCTTAATATGGGATTTATGGGAACCGGAGTACATTCCCAAGTTAAGTGCGAGTGGCAGAGTGAGGAAAAAGACGAAATTATACCAGATTTTTTTGTTGTTAGAGCAAATGGATATGCGGATATTGTAGAGTTCAAATTACCAAAAGTTAAAAGAAATACTGTAGTTGGACGAAATAACCGTGAACAATTCAGTGCAGAGATTAATTCATACATCGCACAGACAAGAGTATATAGAAGTTATTTTGAAGATCCTAATAACAGAAGGTGGTTTGAGAAGAAATATGGATTTAAAGTATATAAACCCAAAAGATATTTGGTTGTAGGACGAAGAAATGATTTTGAATGCGATGAATGGATAGAAATTAAATCAGATTATACGGATGTGGAAATAGTTACGTATGATGACTTAGTTGACACAGTAGTTTCCCAATTCTATCAATAAAGAATTTAGCAAGGAGGATAAATGTCTAAAATAATACTACGATGCAACTACTTAAAGAATGCCCCACCTTCACATTTGCCAATTACATGAACTACATCAGTACCCGTGAGGGTGTGGAGAAGGTAGACAGCACCAGCGCCTTACTGCCGGCAACTGAAAAGCAGAAAGAACTGATTGCAGACATCCTGTCAAAAATCGAAGATGCAGGACGGATGCATGAGTATTATGACTATCTCCAGAAGCCGACAAGGGAAAATGCTTCAGAGTTTATCACGCAGGCATTAGAAAACAACCTCGACATCATTACCAAAAAGAAAAATTACATCGATTATCTTGCGAACAGACCGAGAGTGGAAAAGATAGGCACGGACGGCACCTTTTGTGCACCGGTTAATAAGAAATGCAAGAAACAGTTTTTCCTCTGTAAAGATCATGGTTAACAGCGTTTTCTGGGAGTCCCTTGATGACTTTACTGTGTCCATTTGCACATAAGAATTTAATTCCAAAGAACAGAAGTCTGCATAGGTTCTGTTGGTAAATACTTCGCGGTCTTTGCTCTGTGTTTTGTGGCACTTTCTTGGTTTGAATTTTGCCTGCCTTTTCAGATCCACATTTCTTGCTGTGAACAGTCCCTTATCGATGTATGTGTACATGGAGCGGACAGACATATCCAGTTCCGGATGATTGATCAGGATCTGATAGGGTGACTGTCCCTGGGCGATCAACGGAGTAACAATCTGGTCTTTTTGGTGCAGCTGATGCCGGGTCATATTTATTCCGGCACGGGAACTACTTAATAATTCGCGGTACTTACGGTCGGCAAAACGGGCATCATAGCGGTATTTATGGGCAATGGTACAATGATTGATTTTCATTGGACAGCCATTACATACATAAGGCGCCTTATGAAGTCTGCAGCACCGTTCCTTTTCGAAATCCTTACAGGTTTGGTTGCAGGTTGGACAGGATGTACATTTAATACCTCAGAGCATGATTTTTCCACAGGCATTTGTTTTTTACAGTGATAGCGGTGTATACAAAAGTTTTTGGCATTGTAGAAAGTTCCTTTGTGGTACCAGTCAGAAAGGCGTCGTGATTTAACCTCTTTTGAGATGGTTGTAGGATCTTTACAAAGGAATGCCGCAATGTCTTTAAAAGTCGCACCTTTGGATAATTCGTTTTCGATGTAGATACGGTCATTAAGTGTTAGATGTTTCTGGTTTCCAGGGATATATTTACTCATGATAATTTTCCTTCTACTGCTGTCAGAAGGAACTTTTACAATAACACTGATGTATGAAAGAGTAAATATCTACTGTGCAGGACTAAATTCTACCGCTTTGTAGGGCAGTGGAATTTAAAATTTCATTTTAGGAATAGCAATAAATATAAGATAATACATTGATTTAGTAGCAAAAAGCTAGTTAAATATCATTAAAGTGATATTCAAGATAACTATACAATGTAATCTGGAACCGGAGGAAACATATGGATCAATTACAGGGTAAGTGGATAGGGCTCGATGAAGCCGCAGAGTATTTGGGGATTAAGCCAGTAACTTTACGAAAGTGGATTAAAGAAGGCAAGGATGTTCCAGCACATAAGATAGGACGTCTTTGGAAATTTAAATGCTCCGAACTAGACGAGTGGGTAAAGGGCGGAAAAAGTATAATAGAGTGAGGTAATTATGATTAGACTTGCAACAGCATTTAGTGGAATCGGGGCAATTGAGCATGCATTAAATCGAATGGGACTCGAAAATGAAATTGTTTTTGCGCGACTGTGTATGTAGTATAGAGCTTAAATTAATAATGACAACTGGGAGGTATGTATTCAAACTATGCAACTGACATATGTAGAAATTCAAAACTATAGAAACTTGGGGAATCTTGAACTATCGATTAATAGTGACATTAATTTTATTGTTGGAGAAAATAATATTGGAAAATCTAATTTTCAGAAATGCTTATCTAATATTTTCCTTTGTAAGCAGTTTTCTAAGGAAGATTTCTTTGATGAGACATTGCCAATCAAGGTGAAGTTTCGCTTGTTTTTAACTTACGAGGAAATTGGGTTGTTTGATGATTTAACAGATCCAGATGATGAATCAAGTATAGAAATTATTGCTGAGCAATCAACTCCAGATGACTACATTCAGTATGTTCATTCTCAAACAGGAGAGGCAATAAAAAATTCTTTGATTAAACGGATAAATGTTATTACATATGATTCTTTACGTAATCCTAAAAACGAGATAGATTTCTCGAAAACAAAGGGAGCTGGTGCTTTTTTAAACTATTTGGTTTCAAACTATGTATGCAAGAATCCTGAGGTTGGTTTTTATAAAAGAACAGAATTAAAAAAGGTTAAAAAAAGTGTGTCAGATGCACTTAGTGGAATCAGCGCATTTGATAGATTTAATATTCAACCGAGTGTTGAGGAGAATAATGTGGAGCTACTATCCAAGATTGTCTCTTTGAAAGATGGTAATGGTGTAAATGTACAATCTGATGGATATGGCGTGCAATATAACCTGCTTATAATATTAGCATTGCTCGAAAAGATAATGGATTTTTGCAAATCGAAGAGTGATGATGAAACATCATTTTCTTCGCTCATAATCCTTGATGAGCCAGAAATTCATTTACATCCATATTTACAGAGAACATTGATTGCAGACATTCAACGCCTTTCTAAAGGACAGGATGAAAAGTTTAATGCATTATTAAGGGAACAATTCGGAATAACTGAGATAAAGGCACAGATTATAATAACGACGCATTCACCAAATATTTTGTTTGATGACTATCATAAGATCATACGCATGTATAAACATGATGGAAAGACAACGGCGGTTTCATGCTCTAATCTGAGGCTTTCAGAAAGTGAAGAAAAGCAGCTGTATGCACAGTTCATGTACATAAAAGAGGCTGTTTTTTCAAAAGCAGCGATAATTGTTGAAGGGGAATCTGAGTATTCTTCTTTTGGGGTATTTGCCGAAAAAATGGGAGTAGATTTTGACAGGGAAGGAATAGCTTTAATAAAAGCAGGTGGAGCTGAATCAGTTAAACCGATAATGGCAATGCTTGATAAGCTAGGTATTTCTTCTGTAGGGGTAATTGATAAAGATAAAAAGATTGAGAAGAACCTTCCGACTCAGGAAAATCTGTTTTATACAACAACAATGTGCTTTGACAGTGAAATCGTTAAATATCTGCTTAAAGGCAGAAAAAGGGCTATTTTGGAAAAAATAATAACGGATACGAATCTAAATGGATTAACCAAGAAGTTTCAGAAGAAAAATCTTCAGAAAAAGGCAGACAAATTTAAATTCAAGGGTCTTGTTATTGATAGAGATATTGCGATAAATGAATGTACGGAATACACAAAAATGTATGAATTGTTATGTGTGACATTCTTTGCAAATGAGAAGGGAATATTGTTTGGCAGAACAATAGCTGAGAATATTGATAAGACTGATATTCCACCATGCTATAAAAGAGCAGTTAAGAAGGTGAGCGAGTATGCTAGAGCAAATTAAAAATAAGATTTCAGAGGTACATGGGAGTGACAAAAAGCAGCTTGATATTATTTTTTCTGATGCAGACAGAATAATTGTTGAAGCTCCTGCTGGATGTGGAAAAACTACAACGCTTGTCAGCAAAATAGCATATATGATTGCTACTAGATCATTTGCTCAAAACAAAAAGGTTTTAGCGCTTACCTTTAGTGTAAATGCAGCTTACAAAATGAAAAAGGACCTGGCTGATAAACTTCCTGAGATGGGATTATCAGATATTCGTGAACCTGCAGACTTAAACCGAAGAATGTTTATTTCTAATTATCATGGTTTGTGCAGACGAATTTTATCGTTATACGGTTATCTGATAAATCCTGCTTTAAAGGAAATAAATATGTTTAAGGCAATTGGCGAAACGGATGCTAAATTTGATGAATTTTTGGATAGAGAGGAGATTGATTTATCTGAAGCTCAAGTGGATGTAGTAAAAAGATTTGGACAAGCTGTTTCTGAATGTGATGAAGAAGCGTTGAAAAACAGTCTAAATCAGTATAATGAAATATTGATTTCGAAGTTTATTGAGAAAAAAAGCATAACATATAATGGTTATATTTCATTAACAATGCACTTACTTGAAAAGAACAAAGAGTTATTGAATTTTTATCAAAAACTCTTTCCAGTTGTTGTCATAGATGAGTTCCAGGATACCAATTATTTAAGCTGGTGTTTTGTTAAAAGTTTCATAAACGATGATACAAAATTATTTTTTGTAGGCGATCCGCTTCAAAGAATATATGGCTTTATTGGGGCCGTTCCTAAGTTGATGAATGTGGCAGCTGATGAGTTGGATATGGTGCAGATGAGGTTGGAGAAGAATTATAGGTTTAAAGATAATTTGAGCATGCTGAGTTTAGACAGAAATATTAGATCTAATGCTTTGAATTGTAAGTCTCCAGTAATTTGTAGTGATGCAATTGTAAATCTTCATATATCAGATTCGCACGAAAAAGAATGTGAATGGATAGCAGATAATGTAGCCAGTTTATTAAAAAATGACAGTAAGCAGAAAACGTCTATATTAGTGCAACAACGCGGAGTAGGCATAGACATGATAATGAAGGAATTTGACCAACGTGATATATCGTATTTCTATGCATTGTTTACAGATGATGATGAAATTTATGTGGCGTATCATTTTAATGCACTTGAAGTTTTTCGAAAACAAATTGATAGAAGTCGTTACCATAGAGTGTCAAAGAGTGTGTTAAACAGAACCTTATCAGAGATAGGTTCCTTATATAAGGGTAGTTCATCTAAAGTGGTTGCGTCATTGATAGATTTGACACAGGCTTTTTTTGAAAAAATTATAGGAGAGTATGCGTTTTTAAGCGATGATGAAAAATATACATTTATTTGTGATACTTTTGAAAACCGCGCATTAAAGCAGAATATGGACGCAATTGACGCTAGAGTATTTGTGTCTACTGTTCATGGAGCAAAGGGGCTTGAGTGGGAAAATGTAATTATTCCGGATATGGAACCTTATTGTTTTCCTAACTACTATTCGCTGTGCGGTAATTGTGATTTTAATACCGGAAGATTTTCTTCAGGAAATTATTGCAGAATCAATATTCATAACCACGATATAGATGAGTTTCTGGAGGAACTGAGCGTTTTTTACGTTGCGGTTACAAGAGCTCGAAAGAATTTATTCTTTTCTGCTTCAAAGAGCAGATACAATAATGAGGGTGAAAGAAAAAGCTCAAAAATTAGTTGTTTATTGACACTTCCGGGGATAAAACCGCGTTTGGTTTAAATCATTATTCAGCAATAAGGCCAGAAGCTCAGATAAACAGCGGGTGTATTAAGAAAGAAAAGAACATAGATTGGCAGAAAAGAGATTCGGCTAAAGCAAAAACTCGTATGCTAATAAAAAGTTATTGAAGTAACATAGGTATCCGTAGAAGATACGGATGATGCAGTTAAGACTGTAATGTGTCATTGAGAGCTTTGTACAGATAACAATGACATGATAGAAGAAAGTGTATCAAATAAAGCATCCAAAATGAGAGGGTTTCGGAAATCAATAAGCAAAGGGCTGATAAGAAAATAAGGAATACTATTGTTCTTTCTGCTTTAACTTTGTTAGTCAGTATCATAGCCATATTTGTATCAATAAGGACTGCACGTCTGCCATATAAGAAATTAATAAAGATAGAAGCTGGTAGCTATTTTACAACGGATGGAGCATCAGGGTTACATGTTACTGCTATAAATTGCGGAAATATGGATTTTACTATAAGTAGCATGGGGTTTGTAGCAGAAGATAATAAGCTGATGATAAATATGCATAGCCCTAATCAGTATCCATTTAGATTAAAAAATGGCGAACAGATTTCTGAATACTTTACGGATGAAGCCACTGCGATTCAAAGCCTAAAATCTAATCCTAAGATTTTTGCATATATTAAAGATTCGGAAGGAAAGATTTATAGGAAAAAGATGAAAAGTAAATAATTTGTTCTATTTGGGTGCAATTTTTGCCTGTCCATATAAACGGACAGGCTTTTTGCTACAATAAGAATCATAAAAGGGGGAGTGCACGATTTTCGCGGCTTATCGGCTATTTCAAACTTATTGTAGATTGTTATTTCAAACGCGCGTTCGAAGTATTATACTTTTAATCAGGAAGTAACGAAAGCAGATTGCTTCCTTTAGAAAGGAGCGGCGTATGAGACATAAATCTACAGAGCTTATGGGTACTATTAAGGCATTTGTAGACAAAGAGAATCAGAAAATCAGACTTCATCCTGAGAATAAGACCATGAAGGACATCATTGTTTCAGACTGTAAGATTCAGGGTGTAGCCGTCAAGGTCATTAAGAACCTTGAATAATGTGCGCTAAACAGTTTAAAAGATCAGAATAGTCATTGCAGTTGATAATGGCAGTGTTGACTACACTTACGGAAAGGTCATTGTCGGGAGAATTATGTACACTCATCATATCGGTTTCTTTCCCTTTTCCGAATGAGAGATATCAGCTTATCAGTCAAAGGAGGTAATAAAATTAGATACAAAATCAAGGTATATGGACAATGCCGCAGCAATTCCGCTTAATGCTGAGTGGAGAAATCAATTTCCAGGTCAAAATGGATGGTGGTATCTTAAATTATACTACAAGATCTTTCTTTTTTGACGGGAAGTACAGGAGTGATATTAAGTATCTGAAGTGGTTATGGATATTTACGTGAATGAACGAAGATCTAATATGCCAATGAATGATACATCAGTGTATAATGCAATTAATAAATATATAGAGGAGAGTAGAAATATTTTCTTTGTTATCTCAACTGAACAAGTAAAGAAGTTTTCGGTTGATATAAACAATTTGATTTATAGACAGATTACTTTCATTGCCAGATAAAAAGATATAATTAGCGGTCATACTCTGACCGAAAAAATGATATTATGAGGTGGTAAGAATGTCTAAAGAAAAGATAAAAGTGTATCTTTAGCAAAGGGTATTGATATTGGAATTTACACGAAGGGTTTTGAAAATGAATATATTTCGTCGACAAATATCGCAAAATACAGAAATGATAATGATCCCAGATTTGTCATTCAGAACTGGATGCGAAACAGGAATACAGTTGAGTTTTTGGCGGTCTGGGAAGAACTTCACAATTCGGATTTTAACCGTGTGCAATTCGAGGCGGTTAGAAGTGAGGCGGGATTAAACAGATTTGTTATGACACCGACCAAATGGATTGAACAGACAAATGCTATTGGAATAGTGTCGAAAGCAGGCAGGTATGGTGGAGGAACTTATGTACAGAGCGCATTGAATTGGATGGAAAAAACTGACGGCATAGAATGCAGTTTAGGAAAATGTTTCATGATTATTGGTGAAATATGCCGCCAAAAAGCGATGGCAACACCATAAAATGGCACAATAAAGTGATGTCAGCAATTATAATTGCCATTAAAAAGTGACGGCAGCAGTTGAAAACATTTGTGTTGTAAAAAGCAATACATGGTGGTACACTATAAGAAACAGGAGGTGCATACTATGGCAACAAAAACTGCAAATGTAACAGCACGAATTCAACCGAATATAAAAGAGCAGGCAGAGGCAATTCTTGACAGACTTGGAATTCCTGTATCTGTATTCATAGATATGACTTACAGACAGGTTATTATGCGTGATGGAGTACCATTTTCACTTGATATTCCGGATAAACTTGTTACAAGAGATTCTATAACACAAGCTGAATTTGATACGATGATGCAGACCGGGCTTGCACAGGCAAAAAAGAACGATTCTGTATCTGTTGATGAGGCTTTTAATCAATTAAAGTCGGAGATATAGTGCATGAATGAATATGAGGTAAGGGTAACAAGGCAGGCATTAGAGCAGATGAAAGAGATAGTGCATTATATTTCAAATGATCTAATGGCACCGGATGCAGCAGATAATCTGCTTGACAAGATGAAAGCAGAGATTACTAAGTTGTCAAGTTTTCCGAAAAAACATGCCCTGATTGATGAAGAGCCATGGAGGACTGAGGGAGTACGCAAGATTGTTGTTAAAAACTTCCTGATTTATTATTGGGTTGATGATGAAAATAACAGAGTTCAGGTAACAGCAGTTATTTATAGCAGGAGAGACCAGATCAGGCAGCTAAGTAATATGGATATGGAGTAGTGGCTTAATCCATAAGGATTGCTATAAAAGTATATAGTTGCAAATATATAAAACTGAATACACGCAATGAAAGAAGCAGATATGTGGAAATATTCCATACCATATGCCAGAGAGCGATATATGAATCTTCAAGAAAAGGCTGTGTAGACAACAAGGAGGAGCTTAAAAATGAGCGATAATCATGACTTGTTGAATGATAATAATATGTGTTCTTTTGAAGAACACGAGGCAGAAAATGTGTGTTTCAACAAAGATGCTGTTGCACGTGGAGAAGGTCATTCTTTTGTCCCAACTGAAACAAAAGCCGGATGATTACATTAATGTCACGATTGAACTTGATGATGTGGATATAACATCTGCAGATAAGTAAGACAGGAAATCTTTGATTTCCGTAGTTGAACTTATGCAGAGCTGACTAAGGCAACATATGATGAGATAAAGAAGTATGTGTCTGGACATAATGCCGGCATGAAGGTTTCCAATCTGTATATTTCACAGGTAAAGAGAAAATGTGGAATTGAGGTTGGAAAGAATTTGCGCGTTGCAACGAGGAGAATGGACTGCTTGCAGGGCAATTCGACGACTGCCGCGACAGACTTGGAACTTGTTCCAAGTCCTAATTTACCTAAAAATGAAGACAGTAGGCAGCCACAGTGTCCGAAGAATAAGGAGAGGGCAATTGTGGAGGCATTGGAGCATTTTAAGAGGATTCAGCAGAAATAAAAAGAGTCCAATAAATTGGGATTTGTAAATCTTACTGTTAGGGAGGAGTGATATGGATTATTTACACGATTTTAGACAGGATATAGTTTTAAAAAAACATGATAAAGAATATTGGAATAATTGGAAAAGGTGGAATATATTATACAAAACATTAGCTTACGAATTGTCATCAAGTCGTGATGTTGAAAGTTATGGATATGTGAAAAATCAAGTTTTGGAATATTTTTCTGATTGTACAAAATATATAAGTGGAACTATAACTTTAGATATAATGAGTGGATGGTGGTTTTGTTTTAAATATTTATTTGATTTAGATAAAAGAATTAACAGAAACAGTAAACAAGCAAAAAAATATCTTTTTACTTTACAAGAACAGATAAAAGATATTAATAAAGAAGTGGATTTAATTGATTTTGTTTGCAAAAATTATAGTATTGCCAAAATGGAAATAAAATCACTTCTTGATTTTCTCGATGTTGTGTACACCATCGGAAACATTACACCAGTTAATAATAATCCCCATGCTGATTGTTTTGATAGTTGGGAGTATAAATTATTTGTATCTGATTCAATAAATTATACAGGTGATTATGTAAAATATTTTATTTATGATAGTTATTATAAAGAAAAGAAACAATGGTGGAAGGATTTTCAAAATAGTAATGATAAGAAAAAAGTAATTTTAGAATATATGGATAGTAGAGTAAATCTAATAAAACAACGTGGTAAAAGCTTAGTAAACAGAAAATGTATGTAATAATATTTAATAATAATATTCTATAGTGTGCAGTTAAATTGTGTTTTGGTCTATATGAAAATCTCGATAACTTCCTGTTTGTATGTATGGTAAATTTAAACTGTATTTTAGCAACATATCTTGAGTGGGGGCAGAAAGCACCACCAAAATGATAAAATAGTGGCAAAAAGTGCCCCCACATATAATAAACAAAGGGTTTAATGGAAAAATCCCTTGCTAGAACGGCATTTGGATAGAGACATCTCTAATGCGTATCTAGCCGTCAACCTAAGAAGTATCAAAGCAACCAAAACAGTAGATTAATCATGCAACATTTCCTGCTGGTTAATTTAATTGAATAAAAATTAAACACTGTTCAATTGTGCAATCTATATGAATATGATATGCTGAGTATACAAAAGCTTTTGAATTATTTAGGAGTTGAAGCAAATGGATATAGGCATTGTTATAAAAAAATATAGAAAAGGAGCTGGTATGACGCAGGAGGAGATGGCAAACAGATTAGGCGTGATGACACCGGCTGTAAACAAATGGGAGAATAGTAATTCCAAGCCGGATATTGAATTGCTAGCACCAATTGCGAGATTGCTTGATATTTCATTTGATACATTACTTTCTTTTCATGAAAATCTTTCAGATACTGAAATCGAAGAAATTATCAGGAAGATGGATAGGATGTTTTCAGAAGAAGGCTATGAAAAGATTTATGAATGGGCATTGAGAATTTTTCTTTTTCTGCATCAGCGCGTTCGTAGATCACTTCTGCTGCGGTATGCTTGTGGGCAGCCCAGTGCATTTGGTTTTGAACCTGTTTGAAGAACAGAACAGAGCTTTCAGCATGGGGATCATAATCAATGCTGGTTGCATAGATTTCCAGAACCTTTCTCCAAAATACTTTTTCTGAAGAGCGGATGTCTCTGATACGGGCAAGCAATTCGTCAAAACAGTTGCCTCCGCCAAGTCTCTTCAATCGGTCATCATCTAAGGCAAATCCTTTTTTCATATATTCTTTTAAGATTCCCATAGCCCAGATACGGAACTGTGTACCACGGTGGGATTTCACACGATAGACTACGGAGATAATGACATCAAGGTTGTAGTAATCTACGTTATATTTTTTGCCATCTGTGGTAGTGTATGCAAATGAATAATATGCGCTATAAAGGGTTTTCGAGAATTGACAGAGAATTTGTAGGATAATATAATGTGTATATTCCAGTGGCAAAGGATGAGCAGGTATTACTATAAAAAAAGAAAGCAATAAGAGGAGATTAAGTTGAAAAATAAAAAAGATGAGATAACTATCCGCTCTAGCGCGGCGGAATACTTAACCTATGTTGCCTCAGTAGTTGATCAGTAGGACAGCATTGAGATGCGCTATGAGGATGAGAATATATGGTTGACACAGAAAATGATGGCCACCTTGTACGATGTGGATGTTCGTACAATCAATGAGCATATCAAGAAGATTTATTCTGATTCAGAGCTTGAGGAAGATTCAACTATCCGGAATTTCCGGATAGTTCAAACGGAAGGTTCGCGCCAGGTCACACGCGATACCAAACACTATAGCCTTCAAATGATCATTGCCGTAGGCTTCAAGGTCAATTCCGAGCGTGCCGTACAGTTTCGTAAATGGGTGAACCAGATCGCCAAGGACTACACCATCAAAGGCTGGGTGATGGATGATGAACGGCTGAAACGCGGAGCGTATCTGACAGAGAAGTATTTCGATGAGCAGTTAGAGCGTATCCGTGAAATTCGTGCCAGCGAAAGAAAGTTCTATCAGAAGATCACTGACTTGTATGCGACAGCCATTTACTATGATAAAGAAGTATGTGGCTGAACATAATGCCGGAATTGAAGCATTTTAAGATGAATAGTTAATAAAGAGAGGTGCATATGCTATGCCAG